>Ga0247841_10002608_pt1 | contig 35520 bp, 41 predicted proteins | sample LaCruzMarch2015__2_FD_192410 | JGI IMG/M metagenome (GOLD analysis project Ga0247841, IMG submission 192410) | Freshwater microbial communities from meromictic Lake La Cruz, Castile-La Mancha, Spain - LaCruzMarch2015_18m | ecosystem: Environmental > Aquatic > Freshwater > Lake | place: Spain... | reverse complement strand
GTTTATGTATCCACAAACATGACAACGTTTACTGGATGGAAACCATCGGTCAATATCAATGATTCGACAACCGTACCAACTGCCTTTATACTTGAGCATGTTGACAAATGTATTCCATCCGCTGTCACTTATGGATTTAGCAAGGCAATGATTCTGTATCATGTTTCGGATAGCAAGACTTTCAATATAGATTGCTTGGTTATCGCTTATGAGTTGTTTACTCAGCTTATGAAGAAAGTCTTGACGTTGATTAGATACCTTCTCATGTTGTCGTGCAAGTTGCTTTTGTGCTTTATATTGGTTCTTAGCGTTATCCTGTTTTTTGGAAAACGACCTGTTAAGTTGTTTCAGTCTTTTTTCAGACTTTCTGAGAAACTTTGGTGATTCAATGATATTACTATCAGAGGTAGTTATGAAGGCTTTAACACCGTAGTCAATGCCGAGTTCGTTACCTGAGTAAATTGGTTCTGGTATTTCGAGTTCACAAAGGACAGAGGCAAAGTATTTACCAGATGGCGTTTTTGAGATGGTGATTGATTTTATAGTGCCTTCAATATCTCTATGAAGTTTAAGCTTAATCCCTTTGCATTTAGGAATATCAAGCATGTTATCGTGAATAGAAAAGTTTTGTGGCACACTGAATGATTGCTTATTGGATTTCTTTTTGAATTTTGGGAACTCGGCTTTTTTATTAAAGAAATTGCTATATGCGGTATCGAGGTTACGGAGCGCTGATTGTAGCGATTGAGAGTTTATATCGTTAAGCCATTCAAATTCAGGTAGTTTTTTAAGTTGTGTTAAAGCAAGGGCGTTATTGTGATATGTCAATCCTTTAGCATTTGTTGCATAGTAGTCAATACGTTGACGTAGAAAGCGGTTATACACGAATCTAGCACAACCAAAAGACTGAGCTAGAAATTGTGTTTGCGTATCATCGGGATATATTCTGAATTTGAAAGCCTTATTTATTTTCATACTTACAAGTATATCATATAGTGTGTAAATTGTCAAGGGTATCTGTGTTTAGAACAACACAGCAATCTTTCATCCCCATAGCTGATGAGCATTAAATAATTAATCGGGTAATAAATTGGGATGGTTCACTTTCTAAACGGATTTAGGTAACAATACGAGTTTTTCACTTATAGAAATAAAAAGAAATTAAACACGGAGACACAGAGGCACGGAGAGAACTTGGAAAGTATGAACGATGAATACGATTAGAAGATTATAAGATTTGAAGATTACTTTAGCTAGTTCCAATCTTCCAATTTTTAAATCTTCCAATCCTTCCGCCTTCATCTTTTTTCTCCGTGCCTCTGTGTCTCCGTGTTTTTTCATGAATTATGACTATTCCCCAACTAACTGAAAAAGTCGTATAAAATTCATGAAACGTAAAGATGAGGTTACCTTATCTATACAATAATTTATGATGCATTTGAATTGGAAAACGGTATTACATCAAAATTGCGGCAATGATCATAAGGAGAATAAACGGGGCAAGACCCAATCCCAATCCGCCGATACCTTGAACAGCCTGTCCAAAACCAGCGCCTAATATACCCATATCGTAACCACCGATAGCGATCCAGTTACCTACTATAAGACCACCTATCGAGGCAATTAACATCAATACGCTACCCAGAGTACGACTCTTAGAAAGGTCTTTTTCATCCATTACATCCATATAAAGCAATCCCATTCTTTGAACGATAGGATAAATAATTGGAATCAATAACGGACCTAATATTGCCGACACAACGAAGTTATTTAATGTAATGATATTGCCCAACACAGAGAATGGAACAAATCCGAGTGCATGTACTCCCCAACCGATGACTACTCCACATGCCGAGCTTGCGGACAACAAGATCAGGAAATATTGAATGGAAAGGAACCTTAAAACTAAGAACACGATAATAGCACAAAACATAGGGATATAAGAACTAGCGTTTGGGATAAGGTAATACCTGACAAGCCATGCTATTCCACCTATTACTATTGCTGATCCAAGAGCTATCAGAGCCGATTTCAGTGTTGAAGTGTATGACTTGGCAACAGGAATGCCTTTACCAAATGTTTGCCACATTTTGTAAGGTATGTAGCCATATAAGAAGTTACCAAAGAATCCAAAGATAGTACCAAGTCCAAATGTGCCAAACGCATCAGAGATTGTGTTGCCGATAGCGGCTCCCCATGCCGCCGCAGGTCCAAACATCAGTGAGCAGATTATAGGTATGACACTGGCTGGTCTGATCTCTGTGAACCCCGGAACAATCGGGATCGCTACTTTGAAAGGTATAAGCACAGCGGCGTATAATGCCGCTATCACTGCAACCAAAACAATCATCCTTGTGTTTTTCCACATTGTAATTAATTCTTTCATTTACCAGCCTCCTCATTATTTTTCATACAATATCTTACCTTCCCTTAACACAGTTGTAATAAAAGACATCGAAGCAGATTTCCATTCATCCACTTCCTCTGGAGTGTAAACCACAATATCTTTCGACATGAAAATATCCATTAGAGCAAGCCTTATAGGAGTATTACGCTTATGTCTTGGTAGGTTAGAGTCCTGAATAATCAGTAGATCGAGATCACTATCCTCGGTAGCGTCACCCCTTGCATAAGAACCAAAGAGTATTATTTTCTCAGGTTCAGTAACTACAAGAATCTTCTGAACAATTTCATCTAACAATTCTTTGTTGATTTCTCTATATTCTGTCTGCATATTTATTGCACCAAGCCATACATCTTTCTAACCGAGGTTATCTTCTCTGTAATATCATCAGGAACTTTATCGTATCGAGAAAACTCCATAGCAAAAAATCCTCTGCCTTGTGTTATTGAGCGTATCTGTGTTGCATATTTAAACATCTCTGCCAGAGGAACTTCGATATTTGCCGCTTCACCATTGATCCGGCTTTCGATATTGTGAACGCGAGCCCGTCTGGTATTTAGATCGCCTAAAACCTTACCAAGATAATCCAGCGGTACAATGACTTGAGCCTTCATAATGGGTTCAAGAAGTATTGGATCACACCTTTTTATTGCATCACCGAAAGCCATAGAGCTTGCTATCTCGAAAGCCATGTCTGATGAATCTACCTCATGGAAAGACCCGCCCATCAGAGTTACTTTAACGTCGGTTACAGAATAGCCTGCAAGAGGTCCGTTTTCGCTTGCACCTTTTGCACCCCTTTCGATTGACGAAACATAGATTTGTGGCACTTGTACAACAGGGGCATCATTAACAAACTGGAATCCCGATCCTCTAGGCAATGGTTCTAGCTTTAGCCAGACATCGCCGTATTGTCCATGCCCGCCTGTCTGCCTTATGTATTTGCCTCTAGCACGATTGGTACGAGATATAGTCTCCTTATAAGCAACCTGTGGTGTTCCAACGTTGACTTTGACGCCGAATTCTCTTATCATTCTGTCAGTAAGTACCTCAAGATGAAGTTCACCCATTCCGGATATTATTCTCTGACCTGTTTCTTCATTTGATGTGACATGAACAGTCGGATCCTCTTCTACCAATTTTCTTAGCGTATCTGTAAGCTTTCCTCTTTCTTCTTCAGTTTTTGGCTCAATAGCTACGGATATAACCGGTTCAGGGAAATTCATTGATTCAAAAACTATCGGGTTAGATTCATCACAGAGTGTATCGCCAGTATAAGTATCTTTTAGACCAACAACCGCAACAATATCTCCTGAAAAGGTATCACGTATCTGTTTTCGCTTATTTGCGTGCATTTGAAGTATTCGTGATATTCTCTCCTTAATCTTTCTGCTTGCATTGTAGACGTACGAACCAGCCTCCAAAGTACCTGAATATACCCTCATAAACACGATCTTACCAACGTCAGGGTCTGCGGCGACCTTGAAAGCCAGAGCAGAGAACGGTCCATCATCAAATGGTTCACGAGTAGCTTTTTGATTTGTATCTGGAATATGCCCTTCTATTGGGGGAACGTCATTAGGGGCAGGAAGATAATCAATAATTGCATCAAGTAACGGCTGTACACCTTTATTTTTTGCCGATGCGCCACATAGCACAGGAAATAATTCACCTTTCAGCGTAGCCATTCTGATAGCACTCTTTAGTTCACCAACAGGTATTTCTTCCCCGATAAGATACTTATCCATCAGATGCTCATCTTCACTTGCGACTGCTTCGAGAAGCTCAATTCTGTGAAGATGAGCATCATCAAGCATATCCTTTGGAATATCCGTTACATCGTAACTTGCACCAAGATCATCATCATGCCAGATCAAAGCTTTCATTGTTACGAGATCAACAACACCTTTGAAATCCTCTTCATGACCTATGGGGAGTTGTATCGGCAATGCGTTCGCCCTTAGTCTGTCCTTCATCATATCTATTGCTCGAAATATATCAGCGGCGGCTCTGTCCATTTTGTTGACAAAAGCAATTCTTGGAATCTTGTATCTATCAGCCTGATGCCATACGGTTTCAGATTGAGGCTCTACACCACCTACACCGCAAAACACAGCTATTGCACTATCCAGTACACGCAATGATCTCTCAACTTCAATGGTAAAATCAACGTGACCGGGCGTATCTATGATATTGATTATATGATCTTTCCATAAGCACGTAGTGGCGGCGGAAGTGATCGTTATCCCACGCTCTCTTTCCTGTTCCATCCAGTCCATCTCTGTTGTGCCTTCGTCCACTTCACCGATCCTATGCTTTTTACCTGTATAATATAATATTCTTTCGGTAGTTGTAGTTTTACCGGCGTCTATGTGTGCCATAATTCCTATATTTCTCGTTTTATCTAATGGATGATTTCTCGGCATAATTCTGTCCCTTTCTAATCGCAAGCTTATATTAGTTGTAACCTTCAGCAAGATTTAAGATACACTATGATTAAGTTTACGTCAAGGCTTTTATTCATTGATACAACTTTATCATCAATCCATTTCTCTGGAAGATACAGACGTTTGTCCAGCAACATTCGATAGTTATTGGAAGTATATCCCAGAAAAACACCAACTTGGCAATTATCTACTTTACCTAAACTCCCACAATACTGGCGACTTACTCCAACAGAATCGTTTCCCTCCTTTGGAAAGCCAGATTCATCTATATGAAGACCACCATGTTGTGCGTCTCCAATGCGTCCTGTTAAGGTATGGGATACATCATCCAATACAGGTTCATCGTCCCATGGGGAGTTGGATGCGAAATGCTGAAGAGATTGATGGTTACTTTCTGGAACTACCTTTTCGAATTGCACCATATTACCCCATCTTTGGTATTGAAGTTGTCCTTGTAGATACTGTTTGGCTGTATCAGCCATATTTCGTGCTTTTGTGGCAAAGTAATGAGCGAATCGTTGATGAAACTGTTCAAAGCGTTCTTTTGCTTGTTTTATATCCGAAACTACTAACTGGATTAGAGACATGATCGAATTCTCCTTAAATAAAGAATTCTATCATATATATCAAGGTGTAAGTGTCAACAAATATCTAATGTGACAAAGTCAAGTTAGTTCATCTTCACTGTAATTCGGAAAGGGTAGTAAACCGAATTATTTGTATATCGTCCATAAGAATATGAACGATATACAAATAATAAAACAAAATCCTAAAAAAGTGCTCGATGCTCTCAAAATCGGAGAAATAGAGAGAATAGAGTTTGCAGTAGAACAAATAACTGATGAGTTCATGATTTATGGCTTACGTGGCGGTTTGATAGATGAATTATCAAATAGCTTTCCTGATCCAAGAAAGAAGTGTGAAATAACTACAAAGCAGATACTATCTGCTAGTATTGCAGGTCATTTTCAGGATATGTAAACAAAATGTCCAGCAAGCATTGAACCGTGGGGAAAATTATCATCAATTACATCGAGCAATATCTTTTGCTAACTTCGGGAAATTGCGATTCAGAACTGAATATGAACAGCAACTCTGGAACGAGTGCAGTCGCTTGATTGCCAACTGCATCATATACTATAACACTGCCATTTTATCTAATCTGCTTTCTTACAAAGAGAAGATTGGCAATACCCAAGATGCTGAAATGATTAAGCAAATCTCCCCAATTGCATGGCAGCATATCAATCTACATGGTCGCTATGAGTTCAGTAAACAGACGGAAGGTATCAACATAAATGAAATTGTTGAACAATTAGCCCAAATTCAAGTTCCGGCAGCAAATATAATTATCTAATTTCCTTAATGCACCTTTTCGAGGAGATATGCAAAAACCCCCAATTTGTGACGAGTAACGCGTGACGTGTGACGGGTATTGATTCTTTCGTGTCACGCGTTACATTTCACGCTTTCTTTATGGCTTAGAAAAAGTCGGTTGGGTTGAGGAACGAAACCCAACTTTCAAGTCTTAAATAGCCATTACCAAAATATTAGAGCAAGTTGCTTGCCAGATCAACAGTTTTATGGTATAATTATATCATGTAAAATACATCACACATATTTTATGTAAAAAATTGGAATTATATCATGGCTGAAACTAAGAAGATCATCGAAAATCGAAGAGCAAGGTACGAGTATCACATTCTGGATACTTACGAAGCTGGCATTGTGCTTGAAGGCATGGAAGTGAAATCATTGCGTGAAGGAAATGTCAGCCTTCAGGATAGCTATGCAAAGGTAGAGGATGGTCAGGCTTTCCTTTATGATGCTCATATCAATCCTTATAATAATGCTGATATTAGAGGATACAATGCCAAGCGTAAAAGAAAACTTTTATTGCATAGAAAAGAGATCAGAAAGCTTTTGGGAAAAACTCAGCAAAGCGGATTTACTCTTGTACCGATCAGAATGTATTTTAATGAGAATGGAATGGCAAAAGTCGTGATTGCGATTGCCAAAGGTAAACAGCTTTATGACAAGCGTGAGGACATCAAAAAAGAGGATATGCGACGTGAAAAAGCAACGGCCATGAAGGAACGGAATAGAGAATGATTAGAGAACAGTTATGAATAATGAGTGATGGGTAGTTTATTAATAGTTTTTACCCATTACTGATTGCTCATAACTAATTATATTCGTGGGGGCGAATTGGCTTCGACGGGGGTAATTGACCCAGAGGTTGCATGCCGAGGTCCCATTGGTCTCGTTAAACAAATGGGAAAACTATAAAAGCCAACTCAGAATTGGCCCTAGCTGCGTAATTAATTTTACAGCGGCTACGTCCTTCCTGTTTTTGCCTGCGGGGCAGGAAAGGGCGACGCTTTGTAGGCTAGCGAATCGCTTCTTCACTGAGGGCAATTAGCGAAACAATATCCGTGATAGTGCCTTGAAAATCCCGCCTGTAGGAGTTTCAAGGGGCGACAACACAAAATATAGGAAAAGCATGTAGTAACTTCTGCTGATATATCTTCGGACGCGGGTTCGATCAATTGGTCGACTTGAAGGGCAACCTTCTCGATTAAATCTGGCTTATATCGGTGAAACCTAAAAGATAAATATCTTATGGCAATACCGAGGGGTGAATAGCCCTGTAGAGACTGTAATGATAGGGGATAATGACTCTTAGTTTGGTATATAATGTCATTCCAGCGGAAGCTGGAATCCAGAAAAATCGTATGGATAGAAAATGGATTCCGAGAATGACAAGATTAAATCTCCTATAATACGCCAGGCTCCATCTATGATGGATGAAGATATAGTCCACGCCTTTGGGAAACCAGAGGAATAGCGTGTCCCGCCGCCTCCACCATTTTGTTTGCAGTTAAAAATAAGGTTTGAAAGATGCAGAAAGACCCGATTGTTGAGGAAGTTCGTAAAGTGGGTAAGGAACTTTTCAAACAGGCAAATTATGATCTGCATACTATTTTTGAGAATATTCGAAAAAGTCAGAAAGAGCGGAACATTACGGCTGTTTCGAGAGTGAGGGCTAAATCGTCGAATTTTGTGGAGTCTGTTGGATTTCAGGATAAATGACAGATTTTAAAAGAAGAATTATAATGTCACTCGTCAAAGTTATCAGACATGGACAGGTTGCCATTCCTGCTAATTTTCGGGAAAAACTTAATATTAAAGAAGGCGATTATTTAGAGTTAGAATTAGATGGCAAAACTATTATCCTGCGACCCAAAGTGTTTGTAGATCGTGAAGATGCTGTAAAAGCATTACATGAAATGATGAATGAAGTCCACGAAAGAACGAAAAATCTAGATCATGATGAACTTGACAAAATGATCAACGAGGCTATTTCAGAAGTAAGGTGGACGAAAACTAAGAAAACACTTATAGCAGATAATATGGTCAAATAGTTTATGCTCAAAATAACAATAGATACCAATGTTATTATTATCGCTCTACTCAAAAAAGATAGCGTTCCTGCAAAAGTAGTATTATACGTCCTTAGTAATTGTCAGTTATGTATTAGCAGGTATATTCTTGAAGAATTAGAAGATGTATTGAAAAGACCGAAAATTAAAAGAGTGATTGGTTGGGATAATAATAGAATAAATAGGTATTTAGCTGGACTTGAAGAAGCGAGTATATTGTTAGAGCATCCGCCAATACTAGAAATAATAAAAGAAGACCCTACTGATAATAATATTTTAGCTTGTGCGATAGCGGCACAGGTTGATTATATTATTACAGGAGATAATCATTTGACGCAATTAGGAAACTTTGAGGGAATCCAGATTGTTTCGCCATCAGAATTTCTTATTATTTTGCAGAAATTGTGATCTTGCCATATCATAATGTTATTCAAACGATCTATCCCTCCTTATAAAATCGAAAATCCCTTGACTTTTTAACCATACTTGTATATCATCACAAGGTCAAGAATCATGAAAAATCAAATAACTGACATACAGGTTCAGAAGAATCATCCATCACGACTTTCAATATATTTGGATGGAAATTTCTATTGCGGAGTCTCTGAGGAAGTTGCCACTAAACATCAACTGAAAAAAGGCATGACTATTGATGAAAATGATTTAAAAGAACTGCTTCACGATGAAGAGCTTTCAAACGCAAAGAAATACGTTTATACGATCCTTGCAAGACGGATGTATTCAAGTAGTGAAATCCGTAAAAAATTAAAAGAGCGAGGATATACTGATGAAATTATAGATAATGTTGTATCAATGATGGAAGGATACGGATACCTGAACGATAAAACCTTTGCTGAGGAATGGATTCGGTCAAGGATACAGAATAACCCAAAAGGCAAGATCGTTCTTAAACAAGAGTTAACTCGAAAAGGTATCGAAGGCGATATTATCGAAGAGGTGTTGAATCAGTCCTTTGATGAATCTCAGCAATCTGAAATAGCCCTCGATATGGCTAGACGACAATCGAGATCATATAGGAATGATGATCCAATATCTGCAAGGAGGAAACTTCAGGGATACTTGATAAGACGTGGTTTTGATTTTGAAACTGTAAGAAATGTTGTTGATAAAGTATTAAGTGAACATTAATCACTATTCACTGTTTTGTAATCGGTAAAAAATCCATAAACGTTCTAAAAACAACCCCCTAACCCCCTTTTTTAAGGGGGAATGTTGACACAACTCGATTTATTCCCCCTTAAAAAAGGGGGTTAGGGGGTTGTGAAAAACGTTGAAATACTATGTCAAAATGGCATTTTTTACCGATTATGTTGTGGAGGATAATTCAATTTATGACAGGTCATGAGTTACGAACCGCTTTTTTTGAATTTTTTCGAGAAAAAGGGCATACGATAGTTCCAAGCGATTCCCTTGTTCCAAACGATCCAACTCTGTTGTTTACCACAGCAGGCATGGTGCAGTTTAAGCCGCATTTTGAGGGAAGTATTCCACTTCCGTATAAACGTGCAGTAACGTCTCAGAAATGCCTTCGAGCAAGCGGAAAACAGAACGATCTGGAAGAAGTCGGGAAAACTAACAGACATTTTACGTTCTTTGAGATGCTGGGAAATTTTTCTTTTGGTGACTATTTCAAAAAAGAAGCTATCGAATGGACATGGGAGTTTATAACGGAAAAAGCATGTTTACCTGTGGATAAACTATGGGTGTCTATCTATCTTGATGATGATGAAGCTTTTGATCTATGGACCAAGGGCGTTGGATTCAGGGCAGATAGAATAGTGCGTCTTGGTATGAAGGATAATTTTTGGCCCCCCGTAGTGATCCCGGGTCCCTGCGGTCCGTGTTCAGAGATATTTATTGACCTCGGTCCTGAGAAAGGTTGCGGAAAAGATACTTGCCAGCCGGGGTGTGACTGTGACCGTTATTTTGAATTCTGGAACCTTGTTTTTCAAGCTTATACCCGTGATGATGCAGGGGAATTGCATCCGCTTCCTACACAAAATATAGATACAGGCATGTGCCTTGAGCGATTGGGTATGTTAGTCCAGAACGCCCCCACTGTATTTGACATGGATATGGTAAAGCCAATTGTTGAAAACATGGCTGACCTGACTCATACAAATTATGGTGAAACAATAGAAAATGACCATGCTTTAAGGGTGCTTGCTGATCACATACGTTGCCTGACGTTTGCCATAAGCGATGGCGTGATGCCATCAAACGGAGGCAGAGGTTATGTATTACGAAGAATTCTGAGGCGTGGTGTTCGCTACGGCAGTAAGATCGGCATGAAAAAGCCATTTATCTACAAAGGTGTTGACAAGGTCGTTGAGATAATGGGCAAAGTCTATCCTGAACTTGTGGAAAAGCAAGAGCTTGTCACGAAAGTCATTCTTTCGGAGGAAGAACGCTTCCAGAAAACTCTTGAGCAAGGTCTGGAAAGACTCGATTCTGTTATGTCTAATCTGAATACTCAAGACATTTTTGTGATACCGGGGAAAGATGCCTTCGAACTTTACGATACTTACGGATTTCCGCTAGACTTAACGCAAAACGTAGCCGAAGAAAAGGGTTTCACTGTTGATGAAGACGAATTCCAGAAGGCTATGGAAGAACAGCGTGTGCGTGGTAGAGCCGCATGGCAGACGGTTGGCGGTATATTCCAGATGGGCGTGTATAATGATATTCTAAAAGAACAGGGAGCTACGAAGTTTGAGGGATACGATCATATCTCGCTAGACGCTCAGGTAATAGCCATTGTTAAAAATGACGAACTTCTATCCATCGCTGAAGAAGGCGATGAAGTTGAGATCGTCCTTGACCGAACCCCATTCTACGGTGAAGTTGGAGGACAGATCGGTGACACAGGCTGGCTTATCAAGGATGATACAAAAATACAGGTTCTTGATTCCATCAGACCGATCCCGGATGTAATCGCTCATAAGTGTAAAATCGTTTCTGGAAATATATCACCAAGTGATCGAGTTACTGCAACAGTAGATAAAGATAGACGTCAGAAAATTGCGGCAAACCATACAGCAACTCACGTCCTGCAAAGCGTATTAAGGCAAATTCTTGGAGGTCACGTAGCACAATCTGGATCACTCGTTACTCCAGATAGATTGAGGTTTGACTTCAACCATTACGAGACTGTTTCGTCTGATAAGCTGAAAGAGATTGAAAAACTCGTCAATCAGTATGTCAGAGAAAATACTCCTGTTATGATAGAAGAAATGGGAATTCAGGATGCAAGGGATAAAGGTGCGACTGCATTATTTGGCGAGAAATACGGTGACGTCGTGAGAGTGGTTCAGTTAGACGATTACAGCATGGAGCTTTGCGGTGGCACGCACATAAAGATGACCGGCGAGATTGGCTCATTTAAGATCGTCAGCGAAGGAAGCATTGCCGCTGGTGTGAGAAGGCTTGAAGCACTTACCGGGGAATCTGCATATCTTTATGAATTGGATATGGAAAAGCAGGTTATGAAGATAGTTGACTTGCTTCGTGTGAAGCCGACAGAGGTTGCAGATAGGATCGAGGCATTACTTCAGCAGAACAAGGACCTTGAAAAGGAGATTTCAAGGTTACAGCAAAAAAGTGCTTTGTCTCAAACGGGTGATCTACTGAATCAACTAGAAGAGATAAAGGGAATAAAAGTCCTTGCAAAAGCAGTTGATAACGTTGACAGAAATGCCTTGCGAACTATGGTTGACGATCTCAAGGTACGGATAGGTTCTGGCGTTATCGTGCTTGGTGCGGTTACTGACGGAAAAGCTAGTTTTGTAGTTGGTGTTACGGATGACTTGATTAAAGAGAAAGGCTTAAAAGCTGGTGACATCATAAAACGAGTTGCAGAGATAGCGGGCGGTAGCGGTGGAGGTCGTCCTGATCTGGCACAGGCTGGCGGAAAAGACGTATCGAAAGTACCAGAAGCTGTTGCAGAAACATTAAAGATTATCAATGACTTGCTATAAAGGTAGGGAAGCAATGCGTCAAGAAAATCATTTCTCATCAGAAGTATTAACTGTTCTCAAAGAGATAGCTACAAATATAGTCGCAAATAAAGATGAAGATATAATCTTACGTGGCTATTCTGCCTGGGCGATGGAGCAAATTAACCCTCAATCAGATTCTGAAAAGAGTCATACTTATCATGTCGCTCAAACGCAACCAAAGGCTGATGATAATAACCCCGGAACCGACGAACTACCCTGGAAAACGATTCAGAAATCCGCAGAGACTTTGCGCCCCGGTGACACAGTGATCATTCATGACGGTACATATCGAGAATTCGTTAGACCTTTTTTGGGCGGGGAAAGCTATGACCGTATGATAACCTATTGCGCCGCACCGAATGAGAAACCAATTCTGAAAGGGTCTGATGAATGGAAACTAGAATGGCAAGATGAAGGCAATAACTTATGGTCTACGCCATATCGCCGTCATTCGTGGGATAATCCTGAATCATGGACTACACCCAACAACGGACCAATGCACCGTGCAGAACAGGTTTTTGTTGATGGAAAACTACTTATCCACGTCAACACTTTTGAAGAATTAAACACGCAAATTGACAGCCTTTTTACTGATGATGTATCAGGAAGATTATGGATACATCTTGATAAATCGCCTTATGATATATTTATAGAACGCTCCATGCGTCAGCAGATATTTGCACCGTCTGTGCGTGGGTTGGGATATATACGGGTGCAAGGGCTTACTATGCTTCATGCTTGCGCTCCAGAATCTAACGGAGATAACTGGGATACTATCGGTCATCGTGCCGTTATGAGTGTTCGTGCAGGTCATCACTGGATCATTGAGGATAACACTATTGAATGGGGCAATGCTCAGGGACTTGACATCGGCGGAGAAGGCTGGGGGACTGATCTGTCAGGTCAGTCAATAGTAAGCGATATAAAAGGTTTTCACCAAGTACGCCGTAACCGAGTAAATTATAACGGAGTTGCAGGGATCGTAGGATGGGGAGGCAGGGAACAGAATCTGCTGATTGAAGATAATGAAACAAACTTCAACTGCTTAAAGGGCAATTTCTACGCATACGAAGCCGCAGGTATAAAGATTCATCAAGCTAAAGATTGCATTATCCGAAGGAATCATTCACACGGAAATAATGCTTTCGGGATATGGACTGATTACCAGTGTGAGCGTAACCGTATCACTCAGAATATCCTTACTGAGAATATGGGTGCTGGATTTTTCTTTGAAGTCAGCGCAGGTCCGACACTGGCAGATAATAATGTTATCATTGGCACTCGTGATGCAGTAGGCAGTGAATGGGGCGAGGGAATTTATTCGCATGACGGAAATAATGCTTTATATGTAAACAATTTCATCATGAACTGCGTAGGTTATGGTGTAAGGTTACGAAATCTGTTTGACCGTGTAGCCGATGATAAGCCAACGACTACCAGTCACAACCGTATTTTCTGCAACTTTCTTATTGGCAATAAGCGTGGTTCCATAAGCTTGAATCCTGAAGTACCAAAGGCAGAAGATAATCACAGTGATTATAATATTTTATATAGCGATCAGGTAAGCATGAGGCTAGAGGATTCTGGTTCCGGCGTCCATTGGGAAGATACTGCTGTCGGAAATAAGATGAATAAATCAGGTGGTGGAGACCTGACAGTTTCTAAGGAAATCTGGCAGGAATTCGTTGGAAATGACAAAAATTCTATTGTTAAAAGCGATTTGCCAAATGAATTAAAGCCAGATCAGATTCGTCAAAAATTGACTGAAATATGGCAAGATGATCTCCCCGCATTAGATGAAGGATATGGTGAGATAAAACCACAGGCAGTTGTAGAACTTTTCATTTCGCTGAAATCAAAATTGCCAGAATAATTGTATCGCTGTAGTGGAAGCTTTAGATTTCTTTTTTCCTGATTTAAAGGGTATTGGAAAAAATAAAATGAAAATAAACACGGAGACACAGAGGCACAGAGAGAAACGAGAAAGGATGAAAGATAAGTGATGAAGGATGAAACTATAATACTTGTTTCTTCTTTTTCATCCATTATCCTTTATCCTTTTTCTCCGTGTCTCCGTGCCTTCGTGTTTATATATTTTACAGTGCCAAATTAAAAGAAGGGGGTGACTTGATGGAGATCATTAAGTTGATTTTATTGGCGATCATAACACTCGCAGTCGTATTGCTCATAGGATACGTTGTATTGTTGCTATTGGAATTGCGAAAGACTATCAAGACAATACGAGAACAGATCATCCCTGTAATTAATCAAATCAGGGAAACTGTTGCAGAAATCAGACCAAAAGCTAATGATGTTATCGAAAAGATAGGCGTCATAGCCGAGGAGGACATTAAGCCCTTAGCCGAAAATGTGAGGGATATTACCGGTAAAGTCAATGAAAGCATGACTACTATTAATGTGATGGTTGATGACGTTGGAGAGATGGTATCGAGAACTAAAGAAGTGGTAACGACTAAAGTTGATGAAAACATGGCTAAGGTTGACGTTATGGTAGATGCTGTCGAGGACATGGTAGAAAAAACTCACGAGGTCGTAAACTTGTATCAACAAAAGGCTGTTATTCCAGCCATAGAAATCATAAGTATCTGGAGTGGTGTTAAAAAAGGAATAGACACTTTCTTCAGAAAAAAGGAGGAACTCTAAAATGGCAGATAGAGACGATATTGGAAAAATAGTGATTGCTTTCTTCGCTGGTGCGACTATGGGAGCTATTGCAGGGCTTTTGCTTGCGCCTTCATCTGGTGTAGAAACAAGGCAGAAGATCAAGGATGCAACTATAACAGCTAAAGATAAGGCTGTGGAAAAAATCGGAGAAGCTAAAGAAGGTGCATCTAGTATTCTCAGTCGAGGCAAAGAAAAAGTGAGTGATGTAAAGTCTCAGATTCAGGCGGCTGTAGAAGCTGGTAAAGGGGCTTATAATCAGAAAAAAGGCGAAATGGAACCAGAAGAAGAAGCGTAAACAAGCTTTTAAACACACCTCTTGTTCCATCACAAGAGGTGTGTAGATTCTAATACAAATATGGATATTAATTCTCTCCGAAAACTCTTAGACAATGTAAAATCAGGAACCGTCGCTGTTGATACCGCACTTGATCAACTCCGCAGATTACCTTATGATGACATGGGATTTGCCAAGATTGACAACCATCGCCACATACGCTGCGGTTTCCCTGAAGTCATATTCTGTCAGGGAAAAACGACAGATCAGGTAGTCAAAATATCACAGCGAATCCTTGAAAACGATAATAACCTTCTTGCCACAAGAGCATCCGCAGATGTTTACGAAGCTGTAAAAAAAATGGAGTCAACGGCACAATATAATGAACTAGCAAGAACGATAATCGTCATGCAAAAAGAGATCGAGATTCTCAGCGATGGCGTTATACTTGTAGTCAGTGCAGGAACCGCTGATATTCCTGTTGCAGAGGAAGCTATCGTAACTGCCGAGATGATGGGCAATCACGTTGAAAGATTATATGACGTTGGTGTCGCAGGTCTTCACCGTTTGCTAGGAAATAAAGAGAGGCTATTCGAGGCAAATGTTCTTATTGTCGTCGCTGGCATGGAAGGCGCACTGGCAAGCGTAGTCGGCGGGCTTGTGGATAAGCCTGTCATCGCTGTTCCTACGAGTGTTGGATATGGCGCAAGTTTTCATGGACTATCAGCACTGCTAACGATGCTCAATAGCTGTGCCTCTGGCGTCTCTGTCGTTAATATTGATAATGGCTTTGGCGCTGGATATTGTGCGGCATTGATTAATAGATTGACCCTAAAGGATGAGCAGGTTGCCTGTAAATAAGATAACTCAAAATAAAGTTTTAGAAATGTTACGAGATAAGGAGATAACTCTGTCCAAAGGTGCTGAACTCTTAAAAATGCCTTTACAGGACTTTCTGGAATTGGTATCGGAGAATCACATATCAGTTCTGGATTATGAACCTGATAAAGTAGAGCAGAATCTATTCGCGTTAAAAAAGAGATTTAATGCTGTAGAATTTCAACGAAAAGTTCGCTTGGTACTTAGCGAAAAGTATAATTCCAATCGTGAAGAATTTCTCAATGAACTTAAAAGAAAATATGATGAGCTTCCGAAACATAAAACCCGTAGTCATACAAAAAAAACTTTGGTGAATAAAGTTGCTAGTTAATTTAAATTGATCAACAAATTAGCCCGAAAGGATGAGCAAGTTGTCTGCAAATAAGATAATATGTTGCGAAACAAGGAGATGATACCATGAAAGCGGTAAGTATAGAATTTCCAGAAGAGGTTGTTGAACTTTATGGAGAAGAGGAACTTAAAAGTTCTGTTAGAAAATTAAGTATTTTGGAACTTGTGAAAAAGGGCAAACTATCTTCCGGAAAAGCCGCTGAAATATTAGGAATGACAAGATGGGATTTTATGGAACTGATGTCGGACTATGATATTCCTATGGTAAGTTTTCCACCGGAAGAGCTTAAAAGACAAGCAAAAGAGAGAGGATTGATTTGAAGGTCGTGGCTGATAGTTCACCTATTATAAGCTGTGCCAGGGCGGGAAAACTGTATTTAATAAAGGACGTATATTCAAATATAATCATTCCTCCGGCGGTGTATAGAGAGATAGTTATAGACGGTTCAGGAAAACCCGGATATAGTGAGTTGAAAAACGGCATTTCTGTGTGGATAGAAGTGAAAGAACCCAGCGATAAAGGCACTGTTTCTATTCTTAGTCGTAGATTTGGCGAAGGAGAGAGTGAAGCTATCGCTTTGGCAGAGGAATTGAATTTATATCTGCTTATAGATGAAATAAAGGCGATGAATGAAGCTAAAAGACGTGGGGTCAATATTTTAAGCACATTGATTATGCTCCTTGAAGCAAGGAAAATGGGATTGATATCAAGTGTTAAATCTGAACTTGATGAATTCATTGCTTCAGGCTTCCGATGCTCTGTTGCACTCTATGAAGAGATACTTAAACTTTCCCATAAAAATTGAAAATAAAATAATTTGACTTACTGTGTTTGTCGTTGTATAATTGATTGTATAATTTTGACTCATAATATTTAGCTTGTTTTGGCTGGTTTTATCAAGGATGTTGTATAATATGGAGATGAGATTATGCGAGCGGATGTAGTAGTTTATGACAAAAACGGTCAATTAGCGGCTGTGATCGAAGCAAAAATTAAAAAAGGTGCATCAAAAGATTGGGCAATCGAGATGCGCCGTAATCTTTATGCACATGGATTTTTGCCTAAAACTCCATATTTCATTTTAGCCTTACCGGATCGACTGTATATCTGGAAAAATGCGGCAAATACGTCAGAAATTATAGAACCGGATTATGAAATAGATATAACAGAATTACTCAAACCTTACTATGATCGGTCTGGCATATCTCCAGAAAATATAAGCTATTACAGTTTTGAGTTATTTTTAGTATCTTGGCTGAATGAGATCATACTAGCAGACACGACACAAACTCCAAAATGGTTAGCTGATTCGGGATTACTTGAAACAATCAAAACGGGACGAATAGAGTATCTGAGGTAGAAATATGATTATCTATGTGGAATCTAATTTTATCTTGGAACTGGCATTAGAACAAGAGCAGTGTCAAAGCTGTGAAGAAATTCTTAAAATTTGTGAATCGGGTAATGGTTCCCTCGTTGTCCCGGCTTTCTGTATAGCTGAAACATATCAGACGTTGAGGCGACGGGCAAATGAAAGAAGGCAATTCGGAAAATTGCTTGGTGATGAATTGACTTTGTTGGGACGAACAAAGTCATACAATAAGGATATAAATACTCTACAGGATGTCACGTCTATCTTAGCGAAAAGCATTGAAGAAGAAATTAAAAGATTCGATCAAGTGTTAAATGAGAGGTTTAATAAAGCCGAATTAATACTTTTAGAACAGACGATCATTACGGATGCCATAAAATCAGAATCACAATTTAATCTTAAACCAGCAGATGCTATTGTTTACGCATCTATTTTGCAACATCTGATGAAAACTGAAATCGATCACAAATGTTTTCTCAATAAAGATAGAAAAGGCTTTGGTGATTCTGATATTGTAGCGGAATTAGGAACATATAATTGTAAGATATTTTTTAGTTTTGATGACGGTTTTAACTATATTCAACATCAAATACAGCCCAAAATGCCTGCATAGATTGGGAGTCGTCTTGATAAACTGATAATCAAAGCAACTTGGTGGTTATTGTTGTATAATTGATTATGTGGTTTTGACACATAATATTTTACTTGTTTGGACTGGTTTTATCATAGGTGTTAATGTGGATGGGGTATTGTTTGGAGAAAATTCCGTAGAATATGCTTAAAAATGTGTTGCGAAAATTTCCATATAATACTAATTGGGCAGTGAAGTGACTTGGCAACGACTTGCATGAAAGGAATAGACTAGATGAAAACAATCTCAATCATCAATTACAAAGGTGGAGTCGGCAAAACCACATTGGTCTTGAATATTGCAGCAGAATTGGCATTTACCCATAACAAACGAGTATTACTAATTGACTTAGACCCACAAACAAGTCTTACATTTTCTTGTATTTCAGTTGACATCTGGAATTATAATCTGGAATCGCGAAAGACTATTAAGAATTGGTACGACGCTTTTATAAGTGGCGATTCAGATACTTCATTGTCGCACTCAATATATATACCAAGTCACCTGAATTATAATGGAAGAGGGTATGTAGGACTTATTGCTTCTCATCTTGGACTGATTAACGTAGACTTGGAACTTGCAGCTAAACTTAGTGCAGCTTCGCCACCACAAATGGCTCAAAATTTCTTAAAATTATATTCTCGTCTGCAAAAAGGACTTGATGAGGAAAATGTAAAAAATGAATATGATATAGCATTAATTGATTGTCCACCAAATTTTAATATCGTCACAAAAACCGCTCTAGCTGCAAGCTCCGGTTATTTTGTTCCAGCGAAACCAGATTATCTATCAACTCTTGGTATTGAAGAATTGAATCGTCAAGTCTCAAAACTAAAAGAAGATTACAATTACTATCAAAGCCAATTTGGGAATGGGAAATATTTGGCTATTAATCCCAAAATGCTTGGTGTGATTTTTACTATGGTCAAATATTATGCAAAAGTTCCGATCCAAGATCAGCAAGAGCATATTGCTGCAATCAAGCGACAGAAAGTCCATGTATTAACTCAAATGATTCGAGAGAATAACCGATTCTTTTCCAGACCTACATACAACAAGCAACCGCTTGTAACTCAAAACGGAAGTGAACCTGGTTTCTTGGAAATAAGGACAGAACTTGAATCACTTACCAGTGAAGTGAATCAAATAATGGATAGGGTTTAGAAAGTCATGAAACGAAATGAATTAGCCTCTCTTTTAAGAGCAATAGCTGATTGTCTAGAAAAAGCGAGTCCAGAAGACATTAAACATCTTATGGAAGGTAAGCTGAGATTTTCTTTAGAAGTAAATGACAACAACCAAGCAACTATAGCCGCTTCTTCAAAAACAAAACTGGGTATAGAAAACATTAAACAAAGGCTTGAGCAGGCTAACAGTATAGAAGAGGGATTGCAAATCTTAAGAGAAGAAGGTGTAGATAAGCGCAAGCAACCTCTGGGAGAACTTGCGAGGAGTTACGAGGTTGGAGTCAGAAAATCAGAAAATATGGCAGATCTGGCTTATAGAATTGTGAATGCGGTTGTAGGTTCTAGGCTACATGCGGAAACCATGCGCAATTTATCACTTGGCGATAAATTTAAGGAATAATTTGAAAGTTAGTATATAATCATTTTGGCATAGGTCCGTAGGTTAGGTTGAGAAACGAAACCCAACATTCGTTTTAGCATTTATCAAAACAAAATGGAATTAATAACATGAAAATCCCGCATCCAATAAAATATCAGACTAATCTATATTATATTTGGAGATATTAGCATGAAAAATGAATACACTGCAATTTTGAAAAAAGAAGATGATTGGTGGATCGGTTGGATCGAGGAAGTTCCTGGGGTAAATTGCCAAGAGCGCACTCGTGAAGAACTAATAGAGACTTTAAAAATTACCTTAAAAGAGGCACTGGAGTTTAATAAGCAAGACGCTTTAGCATTTGCTGGAGATGATTACCAAGAAGAACAAATTGCTGTGTCAATAACCCACGACTAAAGATCGTGGGCTTGTGGTGAAATTTAGACACAAGCCCTTGTTGACTAGCCTAAGTCTCAACTGAGACTACGTTGTATGCGAATCATATAGGTACTTCGGGATATTCAGTCTAGTGCCGAACACTACGGCGGGTGGTTAAAAACTCTGAGAGGTAGGAGTGGTGCTGTTCGCAAGTAAACCGCATACAACATTGGCGAAGACTGCTAACCTGTTTTGGTAGTTTCAGGGCAAGCTTTATTTTAGCTTGCGTCAAAACTACCGCCTACTTTTAATATAGAAATGGAGAGGCAATTCATCCAACGACTAAAGCTCGTTGGTTTCCTTGCCAAAAAGGATCATGAAGTGAAAAGGAGAAAATCAACTGTCACCTGTAAATTCTAATAAATTATTATTTGTCTTAACGATTGCACTTGCGGCAGGATTTTTGCTCTGCGGATATGAATTTATTCGCAGTTCGTCATCATCTATCTATCTTGACGTCTATGGAAAAGATAAGCTTCCTTATGCCATGCTGGGCGGAGCTACGTTTACCATAATATTCCTTTACATATATGGCTGGTTGATTACCCTCATAGGTGCAAGGCGTACGCTTCTCGTCACTTCTCTTTTTTCTTCTGTTGTAATTGTGTTTATTTATTTTGCTGTCAAAAGTGGTATCAGTATATCCGCATGGTTCCTTTACTCTTTCCGTGAAGCTTATGTTGTAATCATAATTGAGCAGTATTGGTCGCTTATTAATAGCACTCTGCGTGAAGATCAGGCAAAAAAGTTTAACGGACCAATAACAGGCGTCGGTTCGATTGGGGCAATAATCGGAGGATTCACCGTAGGTTTTGCCGCACAAAAGATACACACTGAACCATTATTATTGCTTACAGCTTTATCTCTATTGCCGGCGGCGTTATGTTCAGAATTGGCATATCGCTTTGGTGGTGAACCTGCGCCATCTACGGAGGAAAAAGGGAGAAAATCTCTTGCAATATCACTTTTTAAGGATTCATCATACCTTCGCAGAATTGCCCTTCTTATTTTCCTTACACAAATAATTTCAACGGTATTAGATTTACGATTCTCAGGGCTTGTTCAGGATTTCTTGCCTATTAAGGATGAAAGAACTGCATATCTGGGAATGTTTTACGGCAGATTAAACCTTATTGCGGGCATACTTCAGTTCGTTGTTACACCAATATTGCTATATTTTGTAAGTTTCAGATTCATACATCCATCTATACCAATAATACACGTTGCTACCGCAGTAATACTATTCATTAAGCCAAATCTGTTCACTGGTGGTTTGGCATATCTGGTATTTAAGGCTTTTGATTATTCCATTTTCCGTGCAAGTAAAGAGATATTCTACATGCCTTTGTCATTTGACAGCCGTTACCGTGCAAAAGAAGTCATAGATGCCTTCGGTTATCGGGCATCAAAGGGAATATCCGCTGGTTTAACTTCGTTTGCAACGATGATCTCTGGATTTTTCGGTTATATGGTTTCTGGAGGAGCTTATCCCATTACAGCCGCAATTGGTGCGGTTATCTGGTTACTAACAGTTACAGGTCTCGTTAAACAACACGATAGAATATTAAAACAATATTGATGTTTTATTTAGGGGGTAGCTGTTGATCGCAAAACTTAGGTGTATCTCGTGCATAATAGATGACATAATCGGCGCTGTTGAATCACTTAATATTGACAAATGCACAGGAAATCGCATTATAAAAGAATGTCTTGAGTACATGTCACGGAACGTTGATCTGAGCAAAGAGCCATCAGTTTATATCACCGAAGTACACAGAATACTCAAGCGAATTTCGGGCATCGAAGTTCCATTTGCAGAAAGACGAAGATTGTGCAATGAGATGGGATTAGAACTAGAAAAGAAACTGAGCCAACGTCTATCGGAATTGAAGGAATTTGCTAAGTTTTCAATGCTTGCCAGATGGAGTATAGCAGGCAATGCGATTGATTTCAGGACAGTAGGCACAGGTTATGATTTTGACGTAAATAAAATGGAAAGATCGCTTTACGAGTTAGCTGAAAATCTTGAAATAGACCAGCTTCACGAAATATACGAGAAAGTAAAGACTGCAAAGCGAATACTATTTGTGCATGATAACGTAGGAGAGATAGTCCTAGACAAGCTATTTATAAAGCATTTAAGAGAATTGATCAATGACGAAGTGGTCTCCGCTGTTCGTGGAGGTGCGATCACAAGCGATGCAACTATGGATGACGCTGAACAAGTAGGATTGTCTGAATTGGCAACATCTGTAATTCTAGCAGGTCCTGACACACTTGGGATCAGTTTCTACGAAATGTCACCGGAGTTTAAAGATGAACTCTCAAAAGCCGATCTCATCTTTGCGAAGGGACAAGCAAACTTTTACGTTTTTTCTGAGCATAAAGATAAGGTAAAATGCCCGATTGTCTGTTTATTCAGAACGAAATGTGCCTTAGTATCGAGTATATTTAATTTTGAACAAAACATAAATATAGCAACAATCCTCTAGTTGTTGATTTATTCCTTTTTACCGAACTTTCTCTCCTCACCTTTGATAAGTCGCTGGATGTTGTCTCTGTGCTTATAAGTCACGATCAATGTGACTACTATCGCCATTATCCTGACAGCCCAGATATTAACCTCATAAGTGACATTACCGGTGCCTGTGACAAAAGCAACTATAAGGAACGCAACGCACATAAGTATTGAGCCAAGTGAAACATACCTCGTTATCGCCACGATTATAAGCCATACCGCAAGAGCAATTAATCCCGCTATCCAGTGAATAGATATAAATATTCCAAGACTTGTGGCAACGCCTTTACCACCCTTGAATTTCAAAAACACCGTCCAGATGTGTCCGATAATCGCTGCTAACCCGCATATAACAGGCATAAAATGAAGTAAAGAATTATCTTGGATCATGCCCAGCCTTGATATTGCCAGCACAGCAACGACGCCTTTCCCCGCATCAGCAAAAAGCACTATAAGACCTTTGCCCATACCCAAAGACCTTGTGGCATTTGTAAAACCTACATTTCCACTTCCGACAGTTCTTATGTCAGTGCCTTTCATAAGCTTAACAACTATGTAAGCAAATGGAATAGAACCTGCGATATAACTGAGAATTATTGCCAATATAGCCAATATCATTTTTCATCTCCATTCGGTGCTTTAGCCAAAAACGCTACCCATTCCTCATGTTGAGGTATTTCAAGTATAGTAAAACCCTCGTTTTTCAAACTTTTACCAATATCAAGCGATTCAATCTCCATAATACCAGATAATATTAAATAACCACCGGGATTAAGATAAGATTTAGCATAGGGAATCATTGGTAAGAGAACCTTAGTTAATATATTAGCAACTAAGACGTCAAACTTTCCCTTAATAACAGTGACGAGATCACCACATATAAAATTAATTTTATCGCTTACACCGTTAATCTGCGAATTCTCTTTTGCGACCTCGACTGCTTTCATATCCACGTCAATTGCCAATACGCTACTTGCTCCCAATTTAGCAGTTGCTATGGCTAATATGCCTGATCCTGTTCCTACGTCAGCGACTTTCTCTCCACCTTTGATAATTTTTTCCAGCAGTTGCAAAGAAAGTGTCGTTGTTGAGTGTTTGCCTGTGCCGAATGCCATTCCCGGATCGATCTGAATACTGACGTCTCTTTTAGGAAACTCAGCTTTTTCCCATGACTGATATATAATTATTCGCTCACCCACAAGTATTGGCTTAAAAAACGATTTCCAGCTTTTTGTCCAATCGCTTTCAGCAATGCTTTCAAGCGATATTTTTGTATCACCTAAGTCTGGATTTAGTTCTCGCATGTTATCTAATGCCTTGCGGATTTTGAAAACTTTATCCCCAACGGTATCATCCAGTGGATAATATGCGGATAATCTTACCTTTCCCGGTTCAGACTTAATATCCTCTGCCTGAATTCCACCCGAATCCACCTCTAAAAGCAGATATGATATGGCGTCTTCTGCTTCTGAACGTGCCTCAATATTGATGCGAACTAATCTCATTGACAGGATGTACCCCCTTTATCTGATTTGTATAATATGCGTATTACTTTTGAATATTATCTCACACTTATGTTAAATTATCAATATATTTGGTTGCAATTTTAATTTACATGGATTTTACAATTCTGAAACAGAGACGAAACAAATATAAGTTATAATTAAAAGTGAAATCAAAAAGTTTTTTCCAAACAATTTAAGTATTGCTAAATTCAGTAACCAACAAGGAGAAAGAAAATGGAAAAGAAAGACAAACAATACGTTCTTGAAATGGTAAAGAAGCATGATGTTAAATTCATCAGACTATGGTTCACGGATATATTGGGATTCCTCAAGAGTTTTGCGATCACCGTAGAAGAGCTAGAGACCGCAATGGATGAGGGCATGGGCTTTGACGGTTCATCCATCGAAGGTTTTGCTAGAATAGACGAAAGCGATATGATGGCAATACCAGACCCAAGTACCTTCCAGCTTTTGCCATGGCGTCCAAAAGAGCATAGTGCAGTTGCAAGAATGTTCTGTAACATTGTAGAACCTGAAGGCACACCATATAAAGGTGATCCACGCAGAGCGCTTAAAGACATACTAAAAAAGGCGTCAGACAAAGGTTATACATACTACGTTGGTCCGGAGTTGGAATACTTCTACTTCAAAGACGACAAAGGCACAGAGGTACTCGATAAAGGTGGTTACTTCGATCTTATTCCATCAGACGCCGCAACCGACCTTCGCAGAGAGACGGTCTTGATTATGAATCAGATGGGAATAGATGTGGAATACAGCCATCATGAAGTTGCACCAAGCCAGCACGAGATAGATATGAAGTACACAGATGCTCTGACAATGGCTGATAACGTTATGACTTATAGGCTAATTGTAAAAGAAGTCGCATTGAAGAATGGTGTTTATGCCACATTTATGCCAAAGCCAATATTCGGCGAAAATGGAAGCGGAATGCACACTCACCAATCCCTGTTTAAAGGCGAGAGCAACGCATTTTTTGATCCAAACGATAAATACCATTTATCCAAAATTGGGAAGTGCTACATAGCAGGACTCCTGCGCCATGCACCAGAGATCACGTTGATCACAAATCAATGGATCAATTCTTACAAGCGTTTGGTTCCCGGTTACGAGGCGCCTGTTTACATTTCGTGGGCAAGACGTAACAGGTCTGATCTAGTCAGAGTTCCGATGTATAAGCCGGGTCATGAAAAGGCTACCAGAGCAGAATATCGCTCACCGGATCCAGCTTGCAACCCATATCTTGCTTTCGCAGTGATGCTTGCCGCCGGTATGGAAGGTGTCGAAAAAGAATATGAGCTTGCAGAGCCAATTGAAAGAAACGTATATGAAATGTCAGAAGAAGAACGCAAAGAGCTAGGCATTGAGACACTCCCATCAAGTTTATCTGAAGCTATTGAACTTACAGAAAATAGTGAACTTGTTAAAAAGGCTTTGGGAGATCATATCTTTGAAAAATTCATAGAGAATAAAAAGATGGAATGGAACAAATATCGTATTCAGATTACGCAATACGAACTAGATAGATATCTTCCCATTCTATAAAGAATACGAGAGAAAAAGTAGGTTGGATTGAGGAACGAAATCCAACTTTCAAGTATTAAATATGGAAGTTATTTAATTCGCAGTCCTTAAGCGACTTTAAGAAACCGTTTTAAACTTTGGGAAATAGAACGCGGATAAATGCGGATCAGGCGGATTTGCTCGGATCGAAATAAATAAAGAAAAATCCGCGAAAATCCGTTTAATCCGCGTCATCCGCGTTCTATTCCTAAAAATTTAACATAATTTATTAAAGTTACCTTAGGATAAAACGGGTGGATTTTACATAATGAAAGTTGAGGTTGAAAAAATGAGGAAACTTGCATTTTTTACTTATGGTTTTATAATTTTGCTTTTAGTATCGGTATCAATAGCAAGTGCCGATGATTTGAATACCGGTGATATATCTTGGATTATTGCCGCATCAGCTTTAGTCATGTTGATGACGCCTGCCGTTGGTTTTTTCTATGCAGGTCTTGTCAGAAGAAAGAATCTCGTTGCAACCCTGTTTCAGTGCATTGCTATATTCGCTGTTGTGAGCATAGTCTGGACACTCTGGGGTTATAGTCTTGTATTTGGTACAAGCTACAAGGGTTTAATTGGTGATTTATCTATGTTTGGATTAAGGGATGTAGGGACTTTACCAAACAACGATTATGCGCCAACAATACCGGCTTTATTATTTTATTTCTTCCAGTTGAAATTTGCGGCGATCACTCCAGCTTTAATTATAGGAGCTATTGCAGAAAGAATCAGATTCAAGGCTTTGTTAATATTTATCATTCTCTGGACAACGATAATATATTTTCCAATAGCACATTGGGTTTGGAACATAAATGGCTGGCTACGTCACTTTGGAGCAATTGACTTTGCCGGTGGAACTGTCGTGCATATTGCGGCGGGAGTATCAGCTTTAGCCGCAGTTCTTGTGATCGGTAAGAGGAAAGACGCTGGTGAAGCAGATTTTGTGCCAAATAATATACCGCTTGTGGTTCTTGGAGCCGCATTGCTGTGGTTCGGATGGTTCGGATTCAACGGTGGAAGCGCTTTAGCCGCAAATGGTCTGGCAGTTTCTGCGCTGGTAGTAACAAATCTTGCGGCAGCAGCGGCGGCAGTAAGTTGGATGGCTGTTGATTGGATAACTAGAGGTAAGCCAACTGCGGTTGGATTAACTGTCGGTGCTGTCTGTGGATTGGTCGCTATAACTCCTGCATCAGGATACGTTGGTGTTCTTCCGTCTATTGTAATTGGATTGATAGCGGGTATAGTATCTAATCTTGTCGCAAATTGGAGAGCTAGTAGAGTCGCTTTTGATGATTCTCTTGACGTATTCGCATGTCATGGTGTCAGTGGTATATGGGGTTCGCTGGCAACTGGTTTATTTGCTACAGTTGCAGTAAATTCTACAGGTCCAAATGGTCTTTTCTATGGTAATCCAAAACAGTTACTCATTCAGTTGTTAGCAGTGGTTGTTGTTGGTACGTTCGCTTTCGTAGGTTCATACTTATTATTGAAACTGATCGGTTTAGTAACCGAATTAAGAGTAAGTCCAGAAGAAGAAGAGAAAGGTCTTGATAGAAGCTCTCACGGAGAAAGAGCTTATGTTGGCGAAGCTGGCGAAGCTAATGATGAATTAAATGCGTAAACTAAAGACTTATGCTAATTCTAATAGTTGTAGATTCTCTCATGAAAGTCAAGGGAAAAGTGATGAGTGAATCTACTAAAATTTGGTATAACCCAAGATTTTAGGAGAATACAGAGATGGTCAGAAATTTTAAGGATCGGTGGATTTTTGGTATCTTATTTGGTTTTCTGATCTTACTCGGTTCTGGTATGTATGCCCATGCAGATGAGACTTCCGCAGTTCCACAGATAAGTGTCGGAGTTGATACGCTCTGGGTAGTTATTGCCGCTTCTTTAGTTTTTTTCATGCAGGCGGGATTCGGAATGGTTGAAGCTGGCTTTGTAAGAGTGAAAAATACCTGCAATATATTGACCAAAAACTTCCTTGATTACTGCATGGCATGTATAGCATTTCTAATGTTCGGATATGCGATGATGTTTGGTCAGGGAAATGGTTTTATCGGTACATCAGGATGGTTTTTATTTGATGCCCATTCACCAACCCATATCCCACTATTTGCCTTTCTGCTGTTTCAGACTGCCTTTTGTGGCGCTGCGGCAAGCATAGTCGCTGGTGGAATGGCTGAGAGGATGAAATTTCCTTCCTATCTAATATCATCATTTATCATATCCGCAATCGTCTATCCAATAGTAGGTCACTGGGTCTGGGGTGGCGGATGGCTAGGAAAGATGGGCTTTTCTGATTTCGCTGGATCAACTGTCGTGCATACGGTAGGAGGCATCACCGCTCTAATAGGAACGATTATTCTTAAACCAAGAAATGGAAAATATAACTCTGATGGAACAGTCAATCCTATCCCCGGTCATTCTATACCTCTTGCATCACTTGGCGTTTTTATTCTGTGGTTCGGATGGTTCGGATTTAATGCGGGTTCAACATTAAGCATCGGTGATGGGAGTCTTATAGGAAGGATCGCTCTTAATACTAATCTTTCGGCGGCGGCTGGCGCTTTGACAGCGATGTTTCTAGTCTGGAAGCTATCTGGTAAACCAGACCTATCAATGATAATGAATGGCTCTTTAGCTGGACTCGTGGCTGTTACCGCTTCCTGCGCATATATTGATCCCTGGTCAGCTATTGTTATAGGAATTATTGCTGGAATTATTATAGTCTTCGGCGTCAGTTTTCTTGATAGGCGCAAGATTGATGACCCTGTTGGTGCGGTTCCTGTCCATGCCTTCAATGGTATCTGGGGAACTTTATCAATAGGTCTATTCGGTCAGCAGGCTTTGGGTTTAGCCAATGATGGTCTTTTCTATGGTGGAGGATTTAAGCAACTGGGAATTCAAGCATTAGGTTCTGTCACTACAATAGTGTTTGTTCTGATTGTAATGGGACTAATGTTTAAGCTTATAGATGTTACAATGGGATTGAGAGTAAGCCCTGATGAAGAATTAAAAGGACTGGATATTGGCGAACACGGCATGGAGCCTTATTCAGGTTTTCAAATGCAATAATAAAAATATGGGACATGGTTCACTTTCTAAACGAATTTAGGTAACAATTCATTATAAAACCACAGATACACACAGATTAACACGGATAGAATAAAATCTGTGTGTATCTGTGTTCATCTGTGGTTAATTTTCTGATAAAAAAGTGTTACCCTAATTGTGAACCATGTCTAATTCGTGATAAAAAAATATGGTATTAAAAAGGAGTTCAGAATGAAAAAGATTGAAGCTATAATACGTCCCGAAAGTTTGATCGCCGTAAAAAGTGCTTTAGATGAACTTGGGTACCCCGGCATGACAATCTCTGACGTAAAGGGTCATGGGAAACAAAAAGGCTTAGAGCAGATATGGCGTGGTCGGAAATACAAGGTTGATTTTCTCCCAAAGCTCAAGCTAGAAATTGTTGTCATTGATGATGACCTGTCCAAAATACTTAATGCTATAATAAGAGAAGCCCGAACGGAAAGCATTGGCGATGGTAAGATATTTGTCTATGACGTTGTAGAAGCTATCAGGATCAGAACTGGCGAATATGGTGACAATGCCATCTGATTTTTCTATTGAAAACCTGATAGATCGGTGTTAAACTATACTTTGAGGTGGTTTTTAATGAAAAAATGAACCTGTATTGTCTGATTTATAATAGGAGGCGTATCTTGTGAGGGCTTATGAATTTTCAACAAAGTTAAAATCTGATGGCAAACTAGAATTACCAGATACAATTTCAAAACTAATTCCAAGTGGTCACTTGTTAGCGAAACAACTGATGCAGAAGAACTAGCAGCATGGAATAAAATAACAGCGGAACAGTTCTTAGCTGGATATAATGAAGCTGACAGTATTTATGACAGGATGTAACCAATGAAGGAGTATAATTTTGAAAGAAGATAGGGGGGGATTATTATCTTCAAGTAAGGAATCCCATAACTGCGAAAGGATTGGTTCAACTTACAATGGGAGGTCCTTTGCCGGTCTATAATGGCGGATTATTATTGGTTCGAGTTCGATATTTTGATGTTCAGCGCAAACGCCCCGGTTTACCAAAGGATGTTGGCGCTTTAGTGAAAAAGCTGGAAGAAAAAAGGATGGTTCTGAAGCTTGTCAACCTACATGCTGATCAGCCAAGAGATGTCATAATACAGGCAGGCGCATTTGGGGAACATCAGTTTACAGAGATAAAGTATGATGAAAAAACTGTTGCAGTTGATAATAAATACTTTCATGTTCACCTTCTTCCATTTTCCCATATTACACTTGATATTGGAATGAAACGCTTTGCCAATGATCCATCTTATGCCCTGCCACAAAATTAGATATTATGTTTACTCAATTTTACTGGATTGCATCAAGAAATGCTTACAGGAGGTAAGACACAATGAAATGGTCACTTAATACGTACCAGACAGGACAGGATTGGGAATTTGATTATATGATTGATATTGTCAAAAAGACCGGATATCTGGTATTGAATTTCTGATGGATTTTAACCAGAAACATGGGCTTGAATGGAATACACCTCGTGAGAAATGGGACAAGGTTAAAAAGAAAATGGAATCAGCCGAACTTGAATTCGCATCTCTTACAAGCTGTCAAACGTTTCATTCTCCCGATGAAAAAGAAAGGGCTCAAAGTGTTGAGCGAGTCAAGCATGTGATAGACATGGCAGACTTCTTCGGATGCAAACACGTCAGGGTTCTTGGCGATGGCTTCAATGATAAAAATCGGGACGAGGTAATCAATAATGTCGGAAAATGCCTGGGAGAACTTGGTATATACGCTCAAAAGTATGGGATTGAAGTTTCGATAGAGATGCACGGCATGGTTCGAAATTAAGGTAACAAAACACTTGAAAATATAAGAAATAAGTTGTAAGGAATCTCCATAGAAAATAAACATAAACTTCAAACATAGGAGATTCCATTATGACACCATATTATCGCTTAACTCATATTGATTTGTCAACAAGATTACAACTGGCTATGCAAATGTTAAGTGACTCTCGACCTTGGGGTATGGTAACAAATATGGCTGAAACATATAAATAATGGGGGTGGGAGAGTGTATAATAAATTGTGTAAGTTTCCTCTTTGTGATAAAATAAATGTCCATTGACATTTATATACAATTGAGAAGGAGGAACTATGCTAGACTGGAATGATAGAGAATCGGTTAGGGAATACATAAAGCAAAATAGTAACTGTTTAGCCCCCTACTTTTATCAAGTTGGCACAGGAGTTGTGTCAGTTAGAAGAACGCCTGTTGGGAGATTGGCATGGTAACGTCGAATGATTTCCCCCACTTGAGCTTGTCAATAGTTTTGTGTAAGTTCCCATTCCGCCTTGTTTAAATATACTTGCTGACCCTTTCCCCGAAGTGAATTGATAGCTCTGACAATATCCTGTTCCAGTTGGGAAGACGCATTGTCCATTTCTTACTAACTTCAATACTGGAAAGATAAAGCATCTTCATCACGGATATATCATCAGGAAACTGATTCTTACTTCGTGTTACCTTACGAAACTGACTGTGAACACTCTCTACGGCATTGGTTGTGTATATCAGTTTCCTAAGCTCTTCTGAGAATCGATACATTGTGGATATTCTTTCCCAGTCTCGATCCCAGATTCTTAATGCTAATGGATATTTCTTACCCCACTTAGTTTCTAACTCATCAAGACATTTCAATGCGGATTCCTCTGTGGGAGCTTTGTATATGAACTTCATGTCACTGCTGAACTCTTTTAAGTCCTTATATGATACGTGCTTTAAGCTGTTGCGGATCAGATGAACTACACAACCTTGATACAATGCTTCTGGATATGCTGCCTTTATAGCGTCCTCAATACCAGGTAAGTCATCGCTGGTTATGATAAGAATATCTTTGACTCCACGATTTCGTATCTCTGTCAAAACACTAAGCCAATATTTGGCACTTTCGGTCTCTGCTATCCACAATCCAAGTATCTCTTTGTTGCCTTCTATGTCTATTCCTAAAACAGTATAGACCGTCTTCTCCTTTACTTGTCCATCTGAGCGAACCTTGAATCGTTGACCATCTATGTATAATATGGAGTAGATTTCCCTTAAAGCCCTGTTAGGCCACTCCTCAACTACTGGAAGTATCCTATCAGTCATATTGCTGATGGTCTGTGCTGAGATGGATGCTCCATAGATTTCCTCAAGATGTGACTGGATGTCTCGCACTGTCATACCTCTTGCATACAGTGAGATAATCTTGTCTTCTATCTGGGAGATGTCATTTTGATGCTTCTTGATGAGTGCCGGTTCAAAATAACCATCTCTATCTCTAGGTATATCAAGCTTTATATCGCCTTGAGAAGAACGTACCGTTTTGGGTGAATATCCATTTCGTAGATTCTCAGTGTCCTTTTTACGTTCATGTTTGGAGTAACCCAAATGGTCATCTCTTTCAACCTCAAGCATTTCCTCTATCATAGCACCCATCATCTTTTTGATGGAAGTATTAAGTTGTATTATGTCTTTTATATTATTTTGCTTTATGTATTCCCTAACCGATTCTCTATCATTCCAGTCTAGCATAGTTCCTCCTTCTCAATTGTATATAAATGTCAATAGACATTTATTTTATCACAAAGAGGAAACTTACACAATTTATTATACACTCTCACTTTTTCAGTTAGCATTGTAGATTGTGTTTGACAACCGAAAAGTGTACCATTTGATCTTCGAAAAGTGTACCACCCAAGAGGATGACTTGTCAGACCAGACATCCTCCAGGGGATAGTTTTGTTCTGAATAATATGACAGAGTTTGCCCTCGAGTAATCGGAGGTGTTACTGATGTCTGCTGACAAACTCACTCCTGCTATATTATGAACTATCTTTTGTCTGTCGCTCTAAGCTCTGACGAAATCGATAACTCTTGCCTGAAAATTCCAATATGTGGCAGTGATGTGTCATCCTATCCAACAACGCACTCGTCAGACGTGGGTCACCAAACACTTCCGTCCATTCCGCAAACGCTAGGTTTGTCGTTATGATCAATGAACCTCGCTGGTATCTTTGACTGATGAACCCAAAAAGCATCTGCGCTCCGCTCTGACTGAACGGAACAAATCCTAACTCATCTAAAACGATGAGTTGGTATCTCATCAGATGTGCCTCCAGCTTACTGAGGCGATGAGACTCACTTGCCTCCATCAACTCATTGATCAAACCCGATACTGTATAGAATCGCACCCTATACCCCTGCTGGCAGGCTGACAATCCTAACGCAATAGCAATATGTGTTTTCCCTGTTCCTATACCACCGATCAGTGCTATGTTCTCATGTCTAGGGATATACTCTCCCTTTGACAGTTGCAACACCTTCGACTGATTGAGGCTGGCTATTGCTCCGAAATCATATTCTTCCATCGTTCGCAGCATCGGGAAACGTGCTTCACTGATGCGATATTTACGGCTATTGAGTTCTCTCTGATTGGCTTCGCTTTCCAGCAATGCCAGAAGATATTCTTCATACTTCTGTCCATTTTGTGATGCTTCCATTGCCAGTTTCTGGTAGTTAGACAATACTGTGGGTAACCGCAACTGTTTCAGTATCAAAGTGAGATGAATGTCTGTGCTCATTACTCACTTCCTCCTTTCAACCATCCTGGCAGTAGGCGGTCATAATCATCTAAGTCAGGCCACTCCACTGGCTGTGTGATTAACTCTTCTGCTACCTCAGGTAATGCTGGTCGAACAGATGGCTCTACCAGACGCATTACCAAATGTCGGAAGCTATCCGCGTTGTAGCAATGACATACTAGCGAATTCTCCATTGCTTCCACAATTATTTGCTCCGGATAATGCTCATGTAACCTGAGTATTCGGATGAACTCTTTTGTCGCTTGATCGTTAGATAAATGTTCTCTCAAAGCAACAAGGTATCGGTCATAAACATCAGCCCATCTCTCCTGCCATTGCTGTATAGGCTTGGCATGTTCATAAGCACCGGGTCTTTGTTCCAGTAGTGATAGGTAGTGCAACGGATTTAGGACGTCCAGTTGCCTTCCATAGCATCTGGTATGAATTGCCAGCACCTGATGACCGTTGGTTATCTCTACATGGTCGGAATATGCCTTGAGCCACTTCGCTTCGTAAGCACGCTCTGATGGCACTGAGTAACGATTGGTTCTGAACATTACCAACCCAAAACCATTTGCTGTCACCGGATGAAGCGTATAGCATGGATACTGCTCTGAAGGCAATGGAAGCAGCTGTGGCTTTTCGACAGTCATTGCCTGTCCTATGGTCATCTCCATACCACGAAGCTGTCTTGTTCCCTCAGCAAGACATTTCTCCAATAGCATACTGTTAAGTTCATCCCAACTATCACATTCCGGTATAGGAACCAGCCAGTTGCGACGAGAGTAACCAAACAATCCTTCCACCAATCCCTTCTCATGTGCCTGACGGACATTGCAGAAACGACTTTCGAAAAGGTAGTGACTGCGGAAAGCTGTGAAGGCTGACTGCTCTTTGCGGTTGTGACCATCAAGAACAGTCTTAACCGCTGTCTTCAGGTTGTCATAAACCAATTGTCTTGGCACTCCTCCTAAGAACTCAAAGGCTTTAACATGTCCCAAAAAGAAGGATTCTTGTGACTGGCTTGGAAGTGCCATCACAAATGTCTGTTTGGAATAACCCATTCGTAGACAGAATATCTGTGCTATGATTTGTTCACTGTCAATGCATACAGTAGCTTCGCCGAAGTCAACCTGAGCAAGCTGTCCAGGGGGAAAGCTCAGAGGTATGAATACTTCGTTACGCAACTGCCTGCGAATCTGTCCCACATACCTACGGATAGACGATTCAGCTCCAGAGAAGCCATATTCTGCCTTCAGTCTTTCGTACATGCGTTTGGCTGTATGCCTCTGCTTGGGTGGCTGTTGTTCATCTGCTGCAAGCCAATGGTCAATGATACCTTTCACAGGAGTCAGTATTGGGATTGGTCGCAGTTCTTGGAGGTTATACTCGGGAACCATACCATCATCCAACGTTTTACGAATAGTGTTCCTATGATACCCCGTCTCTCGTCGTATTTGGCGAATACTTTTATGCTCAATGTAGTAAGCCCTTCTTATGATTTCTTTATCTTCCACAGTAATCATCTCCTTGTCTCCAGTAAACTGAACATTATGAACTATCACATTGACGTTCATTCAAATTAAACTAACTCGGCTTTGTTACTAAAACGCTAAATATTCGCCACAAATGCAATAATGGTGCAGGCTAAAACATAGGTTATGTAACTATCGCTGCATTGGGAATACCTTTTTCATTTTGGAGAAAATAATGCC
>Ga0247841_10002607_pt1 | contig 35528 bp, 30 predicted proteins | sample LaCruzMarch2015__2_FD_192410 | JGI IMG/M metagenome (GOLD analysis project Ga0247841, IMG submission 192410) | Freshwater microbial communities from meromictic Lake La Cruz, Castile-La Mancha, Spain - LaCruzMarch2015_18m | ecosystem: Environmental > Aquatic > Freshwater > Lake | place: Spain... | reverse complement strand
TGGAAAATATGAATCCCGATGACATTAGGAACAGGTCTTTTACGTCAAATGAGGACCTGGAGTATATTGAGCAACATGGGCATCAGATGAGACATATTAAAGAATGGGAGAAGCGAACTTTACATCGTTTAACGGAAATGATCTTCAGTATATCCCGAAAATATAGTGCTGAAAATAATAAGTGGATCCGGGTGTATTTTGATGCGGACGTTTTCATGGAAGACGAACTAAATTTGATGATTCCCCTCTTGGATAAATTTAAAAACAGACTTGATTTGCCCATACTGGTATTGACTCCTGAAAAAGTGAAACCTGCGGTATTTCCGGAGGGTCGATTGGCTTTGGAAAGAACGGAGTCGAAAAATCTTTCGCTTATCGCTCAGGACATAAAGAAAAATAGAAATAAGGGAGCTATCGTCGTTACCTGTGGGAGATACTTGAAGGTGGATAGTGCGGCGTTATCGGCAGAGGAACCGCTCGATATACGGTTTTTGGTTAGTAACAAAGGAAATAAGGCCATTTTTGAAGAGAACGGATTGACCTACGAGCTATTAGACCCCCTTATTTTATTGGAAAATGATTTTAAAGAAGTGAAAAAACCTACGCTTAATTCAAATAAGCATACGGTTAATAAATTTAATGCCACGTTAAGTAATTATAGGGCATTATAACCAACTGATTACTACCTAATGTAGGGTATTTGAGTTAAATTGGGGGATTAATATTCAAGAAAAAATTTAAATAGATAAATCTTGCGACTTATCGGAGGCGAAGCCATTTAATAATTTAAAATTTATGTTAAGAACAATTATCATTGGAAGAACGGAGAGAGAGATATCAAATATATCGCATCAAATCAAGGAATATTTAGGCGATAAATTAGAAGTCATTGGCACATCGAGAACGATAAAGAAAGGAATTATACTCATTAAAAAGGATGTACCTGATTTGGTTATCCTGGAAATTTATAAACGCAAGCCGTTCAAATTTCTGGAGAAATTCAAGGCACCGTATCCTTTTGAGATCATTATCACCTCTTCCGACCAAAATAACGCGCTGGAAGCCATCCGATTGGGTGCATTCGATTATATGGTACATCCAATAGGTGGCAGGGACCTGGCTTTGGCTATCGCGCGATTGGAGAAAAAATGGAAAGAGTTTCCCATTGCTTATCAAAATGCCAGGAAGGAACTGTTTATCCCCACGCACCATGGCTTTGTGATGGAAAACAGGGATAACATTTTATATTTTGAGGGAGCGATCAATTACAGCCGCATACATTTGCACGTGGGAAAGGATTATTTGATTGCCAAGACCTTAAAAGAATTGGAAGAAAGTCTGGGTTCCACCTTTTACCGTATTCATAAATCGTACCTGGTCAATGTTTCACAAATCAAGGAATATTCCAAGGAGGGTAACAGCTTCGTCGTATTGAGGAATGGCAAGAAACTGGCGGTTTCGCACCGGCGGAAAGACAAGTTTGCAAGGGAGTTTTTAAAAATTTTATAAAATTATTTAGATGAAACGTAATTATTTATTTGCCGTCATTATGGAAGAAATATTATGAGAAAATTTTTAAGTTTTTTATTTATGATTAATTTAATTATCATAACAGAAGTTAATGCAAATAGAGTAATTGAACATATTGATTCTTTTTCTAATCTTAATAATGAACTTTCTTTAAATGATACTTTAGTTAAAAAGGAATCATCGGTAAATGATTATATTAATTTTTATCAAAAGTACATCAGTAATATTAGAGGACATGAATGTCCTATGTATCCAAGTTGTTCAAATTATGGAATTAAAATGTTTAGTGAGTATAAATTTGCATCTGCCTTTATTAATACATCTGAGCGATTATTAAGATGTGGCCATGATTATAAAAATTACTCATTGGCGGTAAGCTCTGATAAATTTAAATATTTGGATATAATTGAAATGGATAGTATAGACTCAAAATTATTATATAAACCAAATAATTATTATTTTGCTTATGCTGATTCTTATAATCAAGATTCAAATTTTCAAGTTATCATTGAATTAATAAATAACCAATTTTATCAACTAGCTTTTTTAGAAATATTAAAATATGAAAAGACTGAAAAATCATTTAATATTGGCTTGTTTGCAAATAAATTAATTTGCTTATTCGCAATGGGTGAATATGAAAAAGTATTATTTGAATATGATTATAAATGTCCTGACAATTATAAATTTAACGATGAGTTGGTCTATCAAATTAGTATGGCACATTATAAGCTTGGAAATTTTGACTTAGCAATTAATAATTTTTTAAATATTACAAGTTTAGACACTAATTTTATAATAACGCCAAGACAAAAATTATTGAATGGATTATTATATGCTAATTTATATAAATGGGAAGATGCAAAAGATATATATAAGAATCTTTCAACAGAATTTCCTCAAAATAAGTTATTTAATGTGAATTATGAAACAATAAATAATTTTAAAATTTTAAAAGAGAAGAACCCTACTTTATCTGGAATTATTTCAATAATTCCAGGTGCCGGCTATTTTTACACAGGTCATAAGCAAACTGCAGTTTCAGCATTTGTCATTAATAGTTTATTATCTTATGCTACTTATACGAATATAAAAAGCAAAAACTACGGAATGGCAATTTTAACAGGTATTTTTAATCTTAGTTTTTACATTGGTAATATTCAAGGTTCAATTAAAAGTGCTAAAAGATTTAATCTTCAAAAGAAAAAATCTTTAATAAACAAATTAGAGTTTAATTCAAATTTTTAAAATAAAAAAAAATGTTAACAAAAATCCACAAATCTGGTTATTTTAGACAAATTGTATTATTGATGATAGTATCAATTCTCAATTTATCATTTCAGAATTATGATAATTCTGAGGTTACCTTAAAATCAGGTACTTTAATTCCATTAGAAACAATTAGCCTAATAAGATCAGATATGGTTAAAGTTGGTCAAATTGTAAATTTTAGAGTAAAGTATGATGTTTTAGCTGAAGGTAAAACAGTTATTGCTGGTGGTTCTTTGGTAAAGGGTCAGGTCATGCGTGCTCAGATGGCAAAGGGTTTGGGTAAGGAAGGTTTAGTAGGAATTCAAATAAAATCGGCTACGGCAGTTGATGGCCAAGAGGTTTTTTTAACGGGTGGACATATTTACGAAATTGGAGAAGACAAGCAAACTTTATCTATTATTTTAGGGGTATTTGTTTGTTTATTATTTCTCACAATGAAAGGGAAAAATGCTGAGGTATCTCCTGGCTTCGAGACATCTTCTTCAGTTGCAACAACTATGAAAATAAAAACGAAGGAGTAATTACATTTCTTTTTGTTTGGTATTTAAATATTATTTAGATACCAAACAAATATTCAAATTCATTGAGCTTGGTGACATCTGCCCAATGAGTTTGTCTACAATTAAACTGCTTGGATACAGTACTAAAACTGTTTGAGTCCAGAATATAGGCAGGCAAACAAGATTTTTGAGCCAGGTTGTGATAAATGTCCTACAAAAACGGTAAAAGCCATTGGTGGTTATAGCTAGGATAGTACCCAGCTTAAGCAAAGAATGAACAAAGTTTTCGACGGTATTTTGTTGGTTCAAGGAACTCCCAGGGAGAATTGAGGAGGGTAGTTTAAAGGTTATTGCTGCTTAAGTTAATTGCTATAGATTTGAAAAGTAGGTTATATGTATAGTCAATGAGAAAAATCATTATCGGTGACGTTCACGGTTGTCTAAGTGAGTTGGAAGCTCTATTAGATATGTGCTCTTTACAACCTGCGGACCAGCTTTTTTTTATAGGTGATTTAATAGATAAGGGTCCTGATTCTGTTGGGGTTGTAAAATATGTTTATGAACTTTCACTAAAGTTTAGTGTAAAGTTGATTTTAGGGAATCATGAGGAAAAATTTTTAAGATACCTTCGAAATAGGAAAGAAAATCCTAAAGCTCTTAAGGAGATGATTATTTTACCTGACTTTTTAACGCTGGAAGAAAATTTAACTGAGGAGGAATTGAATTTTTTATATCAGAGTTATTATTCCTTTAGAATTGCTGATACAAATATTTTACTCATTCATGGAGGTTTACCGGGTACCTGTAAGTTACAATTTGATGTGAATTATCAATATAATATTCACTCTCCAAAGGTTTTTAAACATTTGGATTTAATAACTAAAACGAGGTATCTGGATGTTTTTGGTGATTTTATTAGTTTAGGTCAGGAAAATAAAGATAGTTCCTTTTGGGCTGATATTTATGATGGTAAATTTGGGACTATATTATTTGGTCATCAACCCTTTTTTCAGGATAAACCAGTATTTTTTAATAATGCAGTGGGCCTCGATTTAGGATGTGTTTTTGGTGGAAGTCTTCTAGCTTACATAATTGAATCAGATATAGTTCGCTGGGAAAAAATTAAAGCTTTTAAAGTTTACGCGAATAAATAAAAAGTTATGCCTGTTAGTGTCAATATACCATTTTCAACTACTATTATAATACCATTTAACATTAGTAGTAATAAAGAAGAGGTTATTTCTGAAAACAATTTAAAAGATAATGTCTTTTATGAGGAACTCAGACAGTATTTATTTCGTATTTCAACTAATAAGCATAGTATTATAGATAAATTAAAATATCATACTTATATATCTAATTATTTAGGTTCTAATGAAAATAAGGATAATGATTTAAGTTTTTTGGAAACATTTTTCATTGACCCCGAAAAGGTTAATAAAATTATTAAAGATAAAATTCCATTTAACTTTTTTTTCAATCGAATTAATTTAAAATTAGGTAAAAGTAATTTGCATTTTGGATTAAATGAACCTTTAATTATTTTAAATAAAACAATAAAAATCGGGTATGTAATTTTCAGATTCAGATTTATTGAATCCTCCGACGATAACGATAAAAAATATCCTCCAGATGAAGAAAGTTTAGCTTTCGTTGAAGCTCTTTCAAAAATTGATTTCTTTAGATTTTTCAATGAAAATAGAGACAAACATTGCATTTCTTGTTTTTACAAAGACAAAACATATTTTATCCCAATCATTGAAATTATAAACGGGATATTTTCTGAATATTCTCAATCTATTATTTTTACATATCTTAAACCTGTTTTATTCCACCATGGTATTTTCCCTTTTGAGTCAATAAAAGATAATATTTATTATAACCTTTTAAGAATTCCTCCTAAGGATATGGGAGATTTAAACTCACTTCAAATAAATAGTACGACTGTCGAAGGTAGAATTAAGTTTATTTGTATGAACGAAGGAGTATTAATTATTGATCGCACAACTACAAGTACAGAAATGAATTCCATTTTCAATAAATATTTTCCAGCATTTATTATTTCTTTAAATCAAAGGGAGATAATGATGAAAGTAGCCAGAATTATTTCAGAGATTTCTGGTCTGGAAATTGAAAAAAATAGCCCAATATTTATAGAAAAGCTCTCAGAATTAAGAAAGCTTATACATATTTTACAATTAAAGCAAGTTTTTTATAGTATAAGTAATTTTAATGAGGTTGCTTGCTTTTATAAAGAATTACAAATTAAATTTAATCTGGAATTATTGTTAAATGATAATAAGGACAGCATCGATTCAATTCATGGAATTCTTGATTCAGAAAATAGTAAGAAAGAAAAATTAAGGAACCAGAAAATTGAGGATTTTGTCCTTTTAATTACAATTATTGGCGGATTCACAACGATTATTCAAATAATTGAATATTTTGGATTGAATCATTATATATTTAAAATTATCTTTTTGTTAATAATATTGTTATTGGCTGTGATAAAAAGAAAATGGATTTTTAAGTTATTTGATAATAAAGCTAAAAACTAGTAAGTTAAAAATATTTACTTTATTTTTCAAACCTAAATTTTATGAATGTAGAAAATATTGTAAGTGAAAAAATAAATTCACTTGAAAAAATATTGATTTCTGAAGTAACTGAGTTCAATAGTAAGTATGTTTATTTAGAAAATGAGCTAAATAGGTTACAAAATATATTAAATAGTGAGATGTCTTTGTTAGCAAATGAACAATCTCAGGTTCATGAAGAACTAAAGAAAAAATGTGAATATTTAAAAGCAGAAATCTGGCGCTACAAACATCTACTGGAGGATTACAGTAAAGCAAAGGCAGGTGTAGAATTTGATCAAAGAATTATTGAATTAGAAGAGGCAATAAATGAATACACAGACTATAAAATTAGTACACAACTTGATGGTCAAAAATTACAAAGAGATAATAAAGAGGTTGAGTTATTAAGGCAACAAAATGAAACGAAGGTCAAAATTGACATTCTTAAAGATCAATTTGAGGCAATAATTAACGCTCAAATTAATGAATTACAGACTTTTTTGAAAACCCATATTTCAGCTTACAAAGGTACAGTAGAAGCAAATGAATTAGTTAACTTCAGTCATGCAAATTATGACCGTCACTCATCAACATTAAATATTGGAAGTATCAAAAAATTATATGATACACCAATAGCTACCTTCAATTTTAATATTCCATGTATTTTTGAATTTCAAAATTCAAAAAATATATTAATAATTTATGATGAATCATCAAGAAGTAAAGCTGAGGCAATAGCAGATACCACAATACTTAGGACTTTAAGTTCAAACTTACCTGATAAATTGCATTTGCACCTCTACGATAGGTTAATGCTTGAAATGTTTAGTGAATTTTTGATTCTGCCTCCTAAAATTCTTAGTAAGGGGTCAACTTTTGAAACTTTTGTAAGTGAAATCGAAAAAATTGAAAATGATGTCAGATCTAAACTTTCTTTAGTTTGGTCCGATATAAGTGACGGGAATCAATCTATCTTAGAATATAATTTAAAAAAAATAAGCACTGAGAAATATGACGATATTATTCCATATCATCTTTTTGTTTTTGATAATTTTCAATCTTTGATAACCAGAAATACTGGTTCTGATCTTTTTGAAAGAATGAATAATCTTACCAGATATGGATGCAATTTTATTCTGTTATTTAGGGTCAATAATGATCCAAATATAGAATGGCTTGAATTCCTTCAGAACTTAAATGAAAATTTATTTCAAGTGGTTGATTTTACCGGGAAATTTAAAAATGATATATTTAGTTCTAATGAATTTCAAACGGCTAATGTTATTAACGAGCACAAAAAATTTATTATAGATGAATTTATTGATGAACTAAAAGAAGTTGAAAAAAATAGATCAAAACTCAAATTCACGGAATTTTTAGATAACGACTTTAATAACTGGTTTTTAAAAAGTTCAGGTTCTCAGGTTAAAGTAAATATTGGTAAGTCTATTAGTAAAAACAGGCATGAAGAAATGTCATTTAATACTAAAAATGATTTAGCTCATGTATTATTATGTGGAGGTATTGGATCTGGTAAAACTAATTTTTTAAAAACTATCATAACAACAATTGCCATTCAATATTCACCAGAGGAGGTTGAATTATATCTCATCGATATGAAAAGCGGTGCTGGCTTTAGTATTTTCGAGACTGAAAAATTACCACATGCTAAGTTATTTGTTTTCAGTGCGGAAAATGAATTGGTTAATGATGTTTTTCTAAAACTTAAAATTGATATGGATCAAAGATATACCGAATATGCCAGGTATAATATTGATAATATTGAGGATGTTTATAAACATCCTGATTTAAAGTTAACGGCGCCCAAACGAACTATAGTCATTATTGATGAATTTGCTACCATTTTCACTGACGATGATTCTTATCACGACGAAATATCAAGTAATATTTTGAATATAGCACAGAAAGGTAGAGCAATGGGAATAAATCTTTTCTTTGCTACACAAAATTTCAATAGCGTTGCGAATTCTTTTAAGCTGGCAATGAACCAATTCGCAACCAGAATAGTTCTGAAAGGGTCACCAGATGCATCAACCTCTATTTTGGGAGGCTCTAATTATGGGTATAAGGAAGTAACCCGGACTGGTGAAGGTCTCATTAATTTGAATTATGGAGAAATTAATTCAGATGGTGGTAATGAATTATTTAAATCTTATTTATTAGACAATGAGGACTTATTACCTATACTCAAAGATATTCGCTTAAGGTCACAAGAGAAGCAATTTAAAGTATCACCAGCCTATTTAATTGATCCTTCCAAACCTATTATATTTGATACTTCTAAACTTTTTTCAACCTCTATTACAAGTGACATAGTTGATGAATCTTTTAGGAAGCTTGGTGTACATTGTTACCTGGGGAAATCTTTTCTCATTGAGGAAGCTAATTATTTTTCATTCAATTGGAAAATTAATGGAAATTCATTAGGTCAGAATATATTAATTGCTGGTAATGAAAGAGAATTCACTGTACAAGCATTATATTCAATTATCTCAAGTTTATCCTACAATGTTCCTTATGGTTATTTTTCAATTAAATTTTTAAATCCATTAGATGAATATTACAGCAAAGATTTAGGTTTTAATAAGTTGAAGTCTTTTATGTCTAATTATGCTTATGAAGAATTTCATGAATCTGATTTAGAAATGGTAATGGCAAAATTGAAATTACTATTAAATGAGAGAAAACTTACTAAAGAAAAGCAACCAGTAATAGTAGTAATCCCGGCGATAGAAGTATTCATTAAGTTTCACAAAAATAATTATGACCTTACTTCAGAAACAAAGGACTTCTTAGAATTACTAAAAAATGGTTCTAATCATGGCATATATTTTGTATGTGAAATTAGTAAGCCTTCGAATTTAAGTAAGTTGGCAGGTAGTTATGAAATATTGCCCTATTTTGAACACAGAATAGGATTTTTTATGAATGAGGATGAGTTAGAAATTTTAATTGAATCAAGAAAAGCAAATAAACTTATTTCAGTTTCTAATCAAAACGTAAGAAATATAGGTTTATACTACTCTTTATCTAGTCAAGTGTCGGTTAAGTTTATTTCCTTTACAGATTTAATGAATACTGATAAAATTATTCATCCATTGGATGAGGATCGCACTGGCTTTTTAAAACTGGAAAACATTATACCAGAAAGGACTGAAAATTCCTTAATTGTTATCTCAAATGAAGATGAAGACGAAAGACGAAGGACGGAGCTATTGAAGGATGATGATAAAATTGACCTTGAAGATATTCCTGACTAACTTATAAATAACTAAACATAATTTTTATGGCTTTCAAAGAACTGGCTAGGGTAGATGTTAATGAACTGCGTACCCTTCATAAAAAAATTGATGAGCAAAACCAAAATCTCGAAAAACTTTCAAAGAATATTGAGATGGGAGTTGCAAATCTGAATAAGGCAGGATTTCAAGATAATAAATTTAAAGAATTAGATCGAACGCTTTTACAACATAAAGAAAGCGTTAAAGCCTTACGTGGCTTTATGCAACGGTATACTATTTACCTAAAAGAACAAGAGAAAATTCTGATGGATTATCTTTCAACACAACCACTAAAACCAAGATAAAATGAGTGCTAAGGTAGCTTTTCCCTATAGGGAAGTAAATGAGTTTACTAAGACTTTAAAAGCTTTTAGTAAAGAACTGGATACATCTTTCCAGAGTATGGATTCAGCCATAAAAAAATGTGGAAATGAATGGAAAGATGACAAGTATGAAGAATTCAAAAGTGAATTTGGAAAACATCTTGATAAATTAAAACCATTATCGGAAGAACTAATCAGAGTTAAAAACCATGCAGAAAATGTTTGGATGCCAATTATTGATCGCTATTTAGAGAATAAAGTAAGATGATTATTTCAAATGATTATCAGGCACTAGATCAGTTGATCAAGGAGTTGAGAGGGAATATGGAAAACCTCAAAAAAACAAGACTTCAACTTCTTGAGCAACTTGACAAATTGTACAAAGCAGGTTTTACGGATAGCAAATTTACTGAATTGAAAGGCGTGATAGATAATGGAAGTAACACTATAACTGGTGCAATAAAGGCACTTGAAACATTCATAGCTTCTTTACAAATGCGCTCTAAATTAATTAAGGATTATTATGCACTACTATCATGACAAATCTGAAAATTAAAGATTTGGGAATATTTCAGGAGATAGCCCAGAATATTAATCAGGTTAATACACAAGCGCCACAATTATTAAATATGGTTTCCAACGCCTTAGATGGTTTAAATAGGGAATTATTTACTAACATGTTGGAAACAAAAAAAGAAATTAAAACCATTGAGTTAGAAATAAATGAAATAGGGTTGGCAAACAAAGATGGTAAGCAGAATGATAATAAAGAAAAAGAATTAAGGAATAAATTAAAATACCTTCAAGATAGATTAAATGATTTACAAAACTCGAGCTCAAAATTAGACCATATTTTGAATCAATTTAAGCGTTTGCAGGATAAGTTAATGTACATGCTGTCAAAAATGCCAAATGCAGTCGGTAAACTTAATGCCATACAACAAATAGCTCAAAACTATCTAAATATTAATTCAACAGGTTTTGATTCGGCAAAAATTCAGTCAACGAGACAAGATAATGGCATTGCTCCTATACAGATTAAAGAATTAGGTGATACTTACCATGTGAAGTTAAAAGTTGGTAAGACCTTAAATCAAGGAGATTTAACGGCTATTGAAAGTAAGTTAAAACTATCAGATTATAAGGGGAATAAAATTTCGATTGATCGCGTAAGTCAGTCTGATTTTAACATACTTCAAAAAAATGGCTATACGATAAATAGCAATGGACCAAATGATTTTTCAGCTTTTAAAAATATTGAAAGATGATCGTAGAAAAAGGAAGTGCCAGTAAGACTATTAAAAATGTTGAAATGGAAATGGAAAAGTTATTAAAGCAAACTAGCAACACTATGCAAAAAGCCTCAACCGTTTGGACTGATAATGGTCAAAAATTATTCTTTCAAAAACATATAAATGAGTTTTATAATGTACAAAGGGAAATGGTGCAAAATTTAAATTCGATTGCATTTGAAATTCAGCACCTTGAAACTAAGCTTAAATCAAAATAATATTAGATAATGTCATTGCCTAATTATAAATATCAATGTTCAAATAATCCGGAACATAAATTTGAAGAACCAACTGGAGATTTTTGGTGTCCGTTTTGTGATATTTCGACAAAACCAATGCTAAATCCTATTCAGCAAACGCCAGAGGAAATAATAGAGACTGCTCCAGTTATGAAACATGAGCAAGAGGTAGAAATATCTTCTGCTAAATTGGAAAAGTTGGAAGTAATAAAACCCCCTCCCGTTTTTCAGTCTATTAAGATTGGAAAACAGACCTGGATGAAATCATTTTTAAGTGTGCAAACTTTTCAAGATGGTACTAATATTATTCATGCAAAAAATGAAAAGGAATGGGTAAAGGCTAATGATAATAAATTACCTGCCTTTCGATTTCCTCATTATGATTCAAATCTAGGAAACTCTTTAGGTTTACTTTACAACTTTTATGCAGTCAATCACCCTTCTGTTTTACCACCCACCAGTGACTGGCAAGTTCCTTCACTTAATGATGTGGTAGTTTTACAAAATGAAAACTTTAGTGTTTTCTTAGAAGATAATCTTAAGAAGTCGATGGAAAAGGATATTTTCCATTGTTTAGCTTACGGAACTATGATTCAGACTGTTCATAAAAGAATTTTCTGGTCTAGAACTCAAAAAATTGATTACACAGCCCATGCATTTTCTGTGGATAACGAAAAAAAGATGCTTAAAGTCGTATTATATGACAAAGGTGCTGGCTTTTTTGTAAGATGCATTAAATCGAACTGATGACTGAAATTGAAGTTTACATTTTGATTTTAATTATTACTGTAATAATCATAAATTCTAACTTTAGTCTTAATTTAATACCAAAACAAGACGATAATCTTTTATTCATAGAATACTTAGCTCAGTTTTCTTCAAAACAAAGAAATTATAGAAAGTCAGTTGAAAATTATCAAAGTTTTGGTTATTTCGTTAATGGAGAGATTAAGGATGGCTGCGGAATGGTAACTTATAAATTTCCACTGATTGAAAAAAAGGAATCCATATTTTGGTTAAAGTTTGATCCAAAGATTTTTTCTGATACTTTAAGTAAGTTTGGTGTTTCACGTTCTTATTTTAGTGAAATTAATTCAAAGGGTTACACTACTTTGGAGAGTGATGAGACCATATTAAATGAACAATTAAATAGCAATGGTTTTTATTTTAAAAATAATGGAGATTGGGGTCTTGACTATAAGTTCCTTATTTCAATTTCAGCTGAAATAAATACTTCAATAGCTCGCTTCTTAGCTAATGAATTGTATAAGAATAACATGGATAATTATGTGAACAGGATAATAGCTTCATTGAATTTTGTCCAGTTTATTCCTTACGGTGTTCCAGATTTTGATGATCAATATGTTTATTTCGGTTTGGCATTACCGCAGGAAAGTGTTGCAATCTCATTTTCTGATTGCGACAGTAAGTCCACCTTACTAGCAGGTATATTAAAAAATTTGATTGATGTAGAAAATATCATACTTGTAACTTGTATATCTGACGGTGGACCACACATGATTTTAGGTATTTCTGATTTACCTTTTGAGGGTCCAAGTGTAGATTATAAAGGTAAGAATTATCTTTTGGTTGAGACGACAACTCCAATTCCATTAGACCAGCATGATACAATATCAAAATATAGTAATTTAGAGATTATACCTATTAGTTAACATGAAAGAATTATTTGATTGGTTATCCACGTTAAACTCAAGTCTGTTAAGTTTAATAGCAGTAATTGCAGCAGCAATTATGTTTTTGATACCATTTATGGATCAGTTAAAATCTATTTTTTGGATTATTATCTCAAATAAAAAAGCTGAAATTGTTGATTTTTCATGGAGGTTAATTCCAGATTCAAAAATAGGCGAAATAGCTGAAAAAAAATTTTACTTACTAAAATCAGAATATCCTATAATTTACGAGGGTATGATTATTTTAATAAACTGGCAAGTAATTGGGGCTTATCGAATTGATATTAAGCCACTGGGTAAGAACCTAAAGGGAAATGCTGCTAAGGTGGTATTAAGCAGAGAGACATGCCATTATACGCTGATTGCATATACTTTAAAGGGCAAACTCAAGAAGGAATTGACCATAGATTCATTTAAAATACTAAAACTAAAAACCTTTAATATAAGTAAAGAGCTACTTTATGGTCAATCTAATCATATCTTAAAAACTAAGGAATTAGTAAATAATAATTATAATTCCTTTGAAAAATTTACATATTTATTTTTTAGAAAATTAACTTATTTAAGTGAAAGAGTCTATTTCAAGGGTAATAGCTTACATCTGAATGTAAAACGTTTATATTTTAACACAACTTTAAAAGAAGATAAGTCTAATCTTAAAAATACCTTAACCCATTCTTTTAAAAATAAGCACTTTATATTTAATCCTAATGCTTATAATGAAGCAATTAGTGATTTTGAGAAAAATAATACCATAATTTAAAATATTTTTACGATGAGCGAGAACAATAACTCTATCGGGTTAAATGAACTGGTTGATTACCAGAAGAAAACCTACAGCCCAGGAATGGATAAAGTGATGAAGTTCCTTTGGAGATGTGCAGGTGCAGATGCACAAATTCTTCAATTTTCACCCTATTCAGATCATATTAAAAATGCAGGTATTGGGGGTGTGGTTCTTGCCACATCTGTGATGGCTTCATTAGCAATGGGTTTTGCAATGCATACTATTTTTGCAAGTCCCGTTGAGGGTAAAGTTGATCCAATTACGGGTGGGGAGTTACTTGCAGGTAATTGGTTTGTAACCATTCCTGTTTCTATAGTGTGGGGCTTAATTATTTTTAATCTGGACAGATTTATTGTTTCCACCGTTAAAGGAGATGGAACTGAAGCTATAACTATGAAAGAGTGGGGAGCCATGATACCCAGACTCTTTATGGCTATTTTAATAGGTCTTACCATATCTGCGCCATTAGAAACCTATATTTTTAAAAGAGAAATTTACCGTGAATGGCAGCTTTCTTTAGATAAGTTAGCATTATCTAAAAAGTATGAAATCGAACAAGGTGAAAGTAAGAAATACGCTGAAAATGAAGAAAACTATAAAATTAAAAAACAGGAAGTTGAAAATCAAAGAATTATATATTTAAAGGCGGTTGAAGAAGTTAATAAAGAAATGAATGGTGAATCAGGAAGAGGTGGTGACGGTCCTGAGACAAGGAAGAAGGAAAAGGTACAAGCATTGGAATTAGAAAAACTTAGTAAATTAGAAGAACAGTTAAATTTATTTGAATCTAAAAAAATTACGAATCAAGACAGTATAAAAAAAATTCAAGATATTGAAATGGATAAAATAAGCAAAGAAGTTCCGGGGTTTTTAGACCAGTTAATGATGTTGGAAAAATTATCATCTCATGGGAAGGAAGTGGAAAAATATAATGCTGCTACAAATGAGATAGAGACTTTTACAAATAATAAAGGGGAACAGGTTGTTAAAAAAGAAGAAATTTATGGTGCAGCATTTTGGCCCATCTGGTTGGTGCGCTTACTATTCATGATTATTGAGATTGCGCCAGTTATTTTTAAATTCATGATTTGGAAATCTTCCTACGATTATTTACAGGAAAATGTTTCCCAAATTCTTGAGGCTAAACAAGGTATTTCTTTAGACAATTTTTTAGATGAAAATAATAAAAGTACATTGATAAGAGAAAATTATAACGCAAGAAGAATTGCAGAGGTTTCAAAACGACAAAATGATTTAGAGAAAGAAAATGCAATCCATGCTATTACTCTTTTTGCTGAAAAGGAAAGGGAAGCTATTCAAAAGAATCCAGAACTATTTGTGAAGGAGGAGAATGCTGATAGCTTAAAAAACTCAAATAATGATACAGCGTCTTCAACTGCTGTCTAAGCTCAATCTGTAAGAAAAATGGCTGGTGAACTTATAGTATTTGGAAATTTTAAGGGTAACTTTTTTACTAATCAGACAATTGCTTTAAATAAAAATGAAGATATTCCAAATGATGACGGTCATTTAGTTCAGGTTTATAAAGGGGAGATGACCGATGTAAATTTTGAGGAAAGTTATCAACCGTCTAAATATAAAAAATTAGCAAGTTTCGTACTGATAAATGTGCCCAATGTTTCAATACCTAATAAGACATTAGATGGTTCACAAAGTCATAATATACATAACTTTACTCAACTTATTTTAATTGAACCCAGGGTAACAAAAAATTATGTTGTAAATGGAAAAACTTACGGAGTAATAGAATCTTTAGGATACGGTATTACTGAAAACGTTTCTGTGCCCAAAAAGGAAAAACCAAAGGAGGAAGAAAAGGTTCCACCTCCTGTTGTAGATGAAAGCTATACCGGACAAGATGAAAAATCAGATGAAGATGACCCTAAAGCTTCTGATTTTCATAAAGTTGGGGATGGATGTATTAATTTTGTAAATGGCTGTTTTTCAAATTTTTGGCGAATTCTATTTTACTTAATACTTTTTCTTTTGTTGCTCGGTTTATTTGATTGGTATAATAATCGCCTGGATTATTGTGGATTAAAAGAGGAAGCATTACTTACCTTGAATAAGGAAAAATTAATTTTGGATAGTACGAAGTTAGCATATAATGAAAACCTCAAGCAAGCGTTAGCATCGATATCGGTTATATATTTCTATAAAAATACTACTGAGTTTCATTTGAACTCCATTGGGAATAATAGTCCAATAGAGCGTTTATTTCGACTTATGAAAGTTTATGAAGATAAAAATTTTCTAATTGAAGGGCATCACAGTGGTCATTTTTTAGAACCTGAACCTAATCTTGATATTTTAAGAGCACAAAAGCTAAAAGAAAAATTAGTTTCTATGGGTATTGAAGGCTCAAGAATCCAAATTATTGGAAAAGCCAATATTGAAATGTTAGATTATTCGGGAAAGGTAAGTACTTTTTTCATTTCAGTGGGTAAAGAAAAAGAATATAACCGAAACATGAGGGCACAGGTAAATTATGTAAATAAACCATAACGATTAATGATTAAGTATTTGATTCGTGGAAGGTTTGAAGGTAATTTTAAGACTTTACAAAAAAAGCCTTTGGATTATTGGGAGAAGATACCGAAAGGAAATGAGCATTTTATTCGCATTTATAGAGGTACAATTACTGACCAGTATCAAATTAATGAAAGTGATTTCGAAAGTGATTTGAATGAGATTTCATTAAATGGGATTAAAAACATCCAGATAAACAAAGCTATTAATTGGCCTGAGGGAAATGATAGAATTTTTTTTATTGGAAAAATGAAACTTAATAATGTTAAGATTTCTGAAATACAGCAAATAAACGGGTTTACTTATGGAAAAATAATTGGGGATATTGTGGCTTCTGTTATGGATGATCCAGGGATTGTAAATGTCGACGAAGCTGAAATGGATTTAAATGCTACTAATCACCCAGCATCTGAAAATGAATTATTAAAAGGCGAAAACAGTAAAAATGAAAATGACACAGCTAATCATCAAGACAAAAGTTATTGGGGAGGGGTTACGCCTGTTAAAGAATCTAAAAAGTGGTTTAAAAATTTATTTAAGTGGATTTTCCTATTGTTAATCTTGCTATTTATTTTTTTTGGGCTTGATTTTGGGAGACAACTGTTATGCAGTTTCGATTACTATAAACAAAAGGAATTGATAACAGCTGTCGCAAAAGAAAGAAAAATTTTAGAAAATAGAATAAATAAGACAAGACCTAGTATTGCAGAGTGTGATGTACAAAAAGCTTTTGAGGGAGATAATAGGGAGCAAACGTTCACTTATATTTTGGGAAATAACAGTGGTTCAGTCTTTATTGAATATAATATGTTTACTGTGCCCGACAGGATGGAAGTTATATTTAATGGGGAACTTGTTGCGGAAACCAATGATGATTTTACTGGTACACCTTTTGAGATGCTGAATAAAAAAGGTTTTGGAGCCATGGAAGGCGTACTAACTTTTAATTATTTATATGATTCAAAAATTCTGAATGAATTAACTATTAGGATTATTCCAAATCAAAAGGTACCTACAACAAAATGGGAATTTAAAATTGATTGTCCATAATGAACTTAGCAAAGTATATATTTGGTTTCCGGGAAGAATATTTTAACAAGGTCTCAGTGGAAGAAAAGAAAAAGCAATATACTGCTTATAATTTACTTTCATTAATGTTATTTATTCTAGTAATCTTCTCATTTTTAGCAGGAGTAATTTATGGTGCAATTATTTTCCAACAATGGATTTTTGCAATTATTACTGGATTATTTCTCGGTGGCGTCAGTTTTATATTGTTATTATTGGTTTTGTTTCTAAACATGACTACAGATTATAATAGGCTTTATGACTATATGACGGATAATTCAAAAATTATTGAACCATATTTAGACAAAGATTTAACACAGTTATCAGATGAAGAACTTCAAGTAATTGCTCAAGAAAAAAAAATGCTTTTAAGGGAAGAAAATCAGGTTCCTGATCCGGCACGCTTTCATATTTCAAATATATTTACTTCAATAATCAAAGTAACGTTAATTTTAATATTGTCCAGCATTGTGGCGAATGGCTTTGAATTTTATATTTTCAGAAATAAAATAAATGATTCTTTAAATATAATTCGAACTAATGATAAGATAAACGAACTGGCGCAACTGCAGGTTGCGGATTTAAAAGAGCATTCCAATAATTATTTAGTAATTAATGCTCATTGGTTACTCGAAATGCTTAATGAAAAGGCAGAACAACCTTTTTTACTTATTCGTAGCTATTCAATCTTGTTAAGTTTAGAAATAATGCAGAAAGCACTAGGAAACTTTAAAATTGTGTTTGATTTATTTTTTTCAATTTTATTTCTTACCCCTCTGGTCCTTGTGAAAAAAAGTAGAAAATATGCAGGAGGAGTATTTTTGAAAGAAGTGGCTTTATCTGATATTACCACTTCATTTATGTTCTTTTTGTTAGCTAAAAGAAAGATTCAACAGGTTAAAAAAACTATTGAAAATGAATATAATTACTCAAAACTTTTAAAGCAAAAGAATGAGTAAAAAGTTGAATGTATTAAGAATTAGTTCCTTGGTATTCTGGATAATTTTAGCCTTAATTATGCTTTTACCTTTTTTTAAGGATAATTTTTTTACAGTTGAAACAACAGAAGATTGGCTTAAATCATTTGATGAAGAACAATTTATTGAGGAGGATTCATTAGTATTGAAGAAGGAAAAAATTGTTATTGAAGATTCATTGCTTTTTCAAGAGGAAAAGCGTAATAAAAAGGATTCAATAGTACTAAAAAAAGTAAAAATTGATAATGACTCAATAAATTCTATTGAGGAGGATATTGAAAAACTTCCTAAATACGATATAAATTGGGTTTGGAGTGATTATAGCGGTTTTAATCACCAAATTTCATTCAAAATTTTAAAAAGAGATGTATATAAGGCCATAAATTATAGAGAAAATTACTCAAGAAATATTTCTTATGGTACCATTTATCCAAATTTTGTTAATATTAGTAACCCTGTCATAGACTCAATGGTAAAGGCTATGAAAATGGATATGGATAAAAAGCAGATAAGTGGGTTTGATATGTTAAATTATGTGGTAACTGCTATTCAAACTCCACCCTATACTTTAATAGGGGGCAAATGTGAGTATAAATATGGTAGAAATTTTATTAATGATTGTAGTCCAAGAGAAGACAGAAGAGGTTGTTGTGAAAATATTTATCCATTTGAATTATTTACTCCTGCTGAATTTATTTTACAGAAAACCGGAGATTGTGATACTAAATCTTTAGTTGCTTATGCGTTATTAAAAAAATTAGGTTTTAACGCCGCGATGCTTATTGGAGATACGGAAAGTGGAGTGCATGCAATGCTAGGTTTAACAAATGTGGTTCCTAGTATTCCAAGTAAATATGTACAATACAAAGGTAGAATTTATTATCCGTGGGAAGTAACAGAAAAAAGGGATGGATTTCAATTGGGAAGCATGACAATGTGGAGTGGTTGGTTAAATTGGAATGTTGTTTGTAACTAAAAAAAGTAAACTTATGAAAATCGAATTTTTGAACTTGTTAGTAGCACTTGTAGTTGCATTGTGTTATTTATTTGTGACTATTAAACTGTTAACACCTTTTTTTTATCAATTTTCTAAACCAATGACTAATGCAACAGGTATTTTATTTTTTGGAGTGCTTCTTGGTTTTGGGATTTGCTTAAATGATTTTTCAGCAATTTCAACGAATGCACTCATTTATTACTCTACACAGGGTACTGTATTGCTGGGAATTGGATATTGTCTATTGTTTGCATTTATTTCTCTGGTCTTTTCTTATGTATTATTTAGGATTAGTTTTTTTGTAATTGATTTTGCAACGAATGAAAATGAAAAAGTTGAATTAGCTAAAAATAACTTTATTATAGCGGGGATTCATGCTGTTGTATTTAATATACTCTGTTTAGTGCTATCCCATTCTTTATCTATTTGGGCTAACACATTTATGAACTATCCAAATTTCCCCGATTGATTTTTTAATACTTTCAACGAGAGGACATAAAGATAAGACATTAAATATTATCATTTTAAAAAATGACTAATATTGCAATAATATAAAAATTAAAGAAAAAAAATAAATAGCAAATAGTATTTGAACCACTCATGGAAAGAGAAACCTAATAAATATTAGGTCTTAACATATGATTATTTTAATTTTATCATGAATTTTTTTTGCCCGAATAAAAACTGTGCAATTTATTTATCAAATGCTATTTTTCCAATAGCAACTATATGTCCTTTATGTCGAAGTACATTAGAAATGATAGAGGAAAAAATAGATGACGTAGATTGGCAATTACTAAATTCATTGCCTTACACGATAGCTTATCCATTAAAACAAGCACTTTCGGAAAAGCATTATTGGTCAAAAATTAATTATTTAAAAGATACTTTTTTAAATTACCTTAAATATTTAGGATTAATTGTAGCATCTGAATTTTTTAATAGCGAATTAAAAAATAAAGGAATGGTTTTATTATTTCAAAATAATTTAATGGAGACAAGTTTTGGGAAATGGAACCATTTTATAAGAGAATGTTTATTGTATCTAAAATCTGAAAAGCATAAGTTTTTTTGTCATGAAATATTTGAGTACTATAATTTAATTGAAGTAAACAAAAATTCGAAAAAGTACAAAGGTGAGATAGAATGGGTTGATGAGTTTGGAGATATCCAGATTAAAATTAATAATGGCATTTCTGGTATAGCCATGTTAATTAATTTTAGAAATAGATATTTAGGACATGGTTTAACTTTAAATGAAGAAGCATCACTAAAAGTATGGAATTTGTATTTTCCTATTTTAAAGGAACTTTTAAGCAAATTAACTTTTCCTATAAATTATCCAATGCTTAAAAAAGAGAATGGTATTACATATCTTTTACAATCTCCTGAAGTGAAAGTAACAGAATCATCTATTTTAAATGATTCTAATGTTTGGATTCAAAAAAGCAATGGAAATATTTTTAATATTTTACCATTTTTTGTAGCTCCAAGCCAACTTTCAATGTCTTCAATAGAAAAATATAAATTACTAACTTATGAGGCTTTTACTGGTAAAACGATTAAATTTAACAGCCCGGAAGGTTCAGAAATACAAACAAATGGATCGCTGTTGTGGAAATTAAAATTTTTACTTCAAGATAAACAAAGAGAAAATCTGTTTAACCCTCATTCTTTTAGTAAGGATGTATTTAAGAATCAAATTGTTAAAGAAAATGCCAATATAATAGACATACTCATTAGTGAAAAAAAAATCTTTCCGGGTATCTACCAAAAAAGGGATGAATTAGAAGGAAAATTATTAGAATGGGTTGGTTCAAAATTTTCTATTTTTTTTATAGCAGCGGAAGCGGGAAGTGGTAAAACTAATTTATTGTTTGAAATACATAAACAGTATTTAGATATTGGATTTTTAAGTCTATTTATTAGAGCAGGAAGAATGGATCGTTTCTCTTTAAGAGAACAAATTGCATATTTACTTAATCTTAACATGGATTATGGCCTTGAGAATTATCAAGCTATTCCAGGAACACAATTGAAACCGAGCTTTATTATTATTGATGGTTTAAATGAAGCCATTAATTCCGAAACTATTTGGAATGAAATATTAGAGCTATGTACTATTTTTAAAACTGGGAGTTTGAAAATAATTGTTTCTGCTAGAATAACAACCAAGCTTGAATTAAGTCAGTATAAAATTAGTGATAATCAATCAAAATTTTTTTATACAGGAAAAAGAGAAACTAAAATTGCTGTAAATGATATTTTACACTGGCTACCACCATTTGATATGAATGAAATGAGAGGTGCATGGCAAAAATATATTAAAAAAGAAAAGACAAAATTTAAACCTAAATTTTCTTTTGAAGATATAGCACATTTTGATCGTAGAATTTATAGTCAAATAAATAATCCTCTTGTTTTACGTATATTTTTAGGTCTATATAATGGAAAAGTTATTTCAAAAGAAGCCTCTAAAAATATCAATATTTGGAAAGATTGGTTTCTTGGTTTTTCTCAACAGGAACAAATTTTTATTAAATTATTATCAAGTGAAATTTGGAATATAGGAACAAATGAGATCCTTCTGGATGATTTACTTGAAAATGAAGTTTTGAAAAATTTCTTTATTTTAGATATTATTAATTCACCATACAATCGACTTAGAAATAATGGAGTGATAAGTTGTTACATAAAAAATTTGACGATTCATATAAGTTTTACTGTAGAAGGATTTCTATTTTATTTACTTGGGCAAAAACTATTTGAGTATAAAAAGTATCATAACATTAACTCATTATTATTAATTATAGATAAAGGTAATAACTTACAAAAAGCTGCTTTGGATTCCTTTCTAAGCGATTTGGCGTCAAACGGTTCTATTGAATTAGTTGTTGAATTAATTGATACTGGTAAGGATGTTATTGCTTTTTGCCTAAAGTCAATTTTTATTTATTTACAACTGAATGGGGTAAATGACACGATTGAATTATTACTGAAAGTATCAAGTTTTAATCGGTGGTTAGTAATTAGGAAATTAGATAACTACTTAGAAGAATTGCATTTGTATAAAATTAGAATAGAATTTTTAAGTTTTTTAAAGTCATTTAATTTATTTGAAAATAAAGATGCTTTATGGTTAGGTTTGAAGACAGTTATGCTTCTAGATAAAAAGGAAGTTGATGTTATTTTTAATGATATAGAATTTAAACTCCTAAGCTATGAAAATGAGCCAGATATATTGCTTGAATTTGGCCATTGTTTATACAAATTTGGTTATTATGATAAAGCATTAAATTATTATGAAAAAAGTTTAAATTTATACATCAAAAATTTGAAGGAAAATTATAATTCTATTTCTAATTTATTAGAAAATATAGGCCTAATTAAAATTAGTAAGGGTGAGTATGAAGTGGCACTTACTTATTATTTAAAAAGTTTAAAGATTAGGTTGAAATTCTTAGGATCTAAAAACCTGTTAGTCGCAAATTTGTATAGTTCTATAGGGTCAGCATGGAGAACACTTGGAGAATACGAAAAAGCTATTGGTTTTTATAAAAAAAGTTTAAGTTTAACTAAGATGTTAGTTGGCACCGAGCATCCTGCAGTGGCTAGAGCTTATAGTAAAATAGGCAGAGTATTAGAAAGTTATGGAGATTATAAAATGGCTTTTTCTTATTTCGAAAGGGGGCTAAAGATTCAAGTAAATCTCTTTGGGATTAATCATATTGAAGTTGCAACTTCATACAGCAATATTGGATCAATTTATCGCAGTTATGGTGATTATTCAAAGGCACTTGAATTCCAGGAATTGGCATTGAATATAAAACTAAAAATTTTAGGTCATAATCACCCTTCTCTCCTTGCAGATTACAATAATATTGGAGGAACTTTGAGTAGTAAGGGATGTCTAATTGAAGCGATTAGGTTTTTTAAAAGGAGTTTGCGTATTCAAGTTAAAGCACTAGGGGATAAACATCCCTCTCTTGCCGCAATTTATTACAATATTGGTACCTCATTTAAAAATTTGGGTAATTACAGAAAAGCTATTGAATATTATATAAAAACAAAAGATATTCAAGTTAGTGTTTTTGGTGCTTCACACACACATGTTGCTTCTACTTATAGTGATTTAGGTGAGTTATATGACAGGATTGGAAATGTTACAAAGGCAAGAGAGTACTATAAATTGGGTTTAACTATTCAATTAAAATACTTAAATTGATTCTTTCAAATTTTACATTTTGTAATAGTTGTATATTTTTCAGTTTATATTTTTTTATACTTTAAGAAAGAAACAGATACTTCTAAACTTTAGTAAATTTAATTTTAGAGCTTGGCTGAAATACTTGAAGTATTTAAAATTGTTTTAGTTACATGCTGGAACTTGAATACAGCCCTTGACAAAACTTCCCAGCTTTTTTTGATAATTTAACAAATATGAACTTAAATTTTTTTTAGCTTATGCATTTTGTTCCGATTCCTTCGTCATACAAATACCAATGTTCAAATAACTCTGATCATTTATTTGAAAAGCCTACTGGGGATTTTTGGTGTCCATTATGTGATATTTCTTCAAGGCCAATGTTAATTCCATTTATTGAACATGTTGAAAATAAAGAAACAACTAAAATTTTGGACGATATCGCTGCTAACCAAACGTTTAAGGAGTTGCGCGCTGACTTTCAGGATGTTTTTGATAAACCACCAAACACAAAACAAGAAAATATATATGAATTTAAACCAGAGTTTGTTGCTAAACAGGAATTAGATGTAATTAAGTTAGGAAATCAAATTTGGATGTCTAAGAATTTATCTGTTAAGGAGTTTCGTAATGGTGATATACTTACAGAAGCAAAATCACCAAAAGAATGGATAAGACTTTGTAAAGCAAAACAACCAGCATGGTGTTATCCAGGTTATCATCCTTATTATTCTGATAAGCAAGGTAAATTTTACAATTTATATGCTGTTACTGATCCAAGAGGTTTAGCACCCTTAGGTTTCCATATTCCAACAGACCTTGAATGGGAGAGCGCTAATGAAATTTTTAATTACCTTCCAAGAGGGGGCTATATTGACTTTAACGGTGGAATCGGGCTGATAGGAATTGTGAGTTATTTTTGGAGTTCGCAGCAATTTATTACGTATCCAAAAAGTTTTCGTTTTTTAGGATCCTTGTTTGGCTATAAACATTCAGGTTTTTCGGTTCGGTGTTTAAAAGACTAGATATCTATTTATAAGATACTTTAAGAAACTTATTTTTAATTATTTAGCAAAAACAGATTCCTTCCCTCATTCCATAACAATAATTTAAAAGCCCTTCCAAACATAATGAGTTTAGATAAAGAAATGAGCAAAGTGCTTCAGTCTATGTCAGACGAAGATAGAAGCTATGCAATAAACAATCAATTTGCCTACATCTACGCAAAGGCATTTTTATTTCTTAAAATGGGCATGGACTTATATTTTACACATGACTTTTTTTTAATAAGGAAAAGTTTCACATATAACAATGAGGACTTATTGGAAGTACTTCAAAGCGGCTGTAAGCAGATTGTGGAAGGGAAAGGATTTAGTGCTAATAATCCATTAGTGGATTTAGATGTATATGGATTTTATGACCTGATGCGTTTATTTCATTTCTCTAAAGGTGCCAGAAAGTCCAATGCACTAACTCACAATGGCGAAGATGGAATTTTAGACCAAATAACCTTTGAACATTTTATGGAAGCGGAAAGGATAGCTACCCTATTTAATTTTGTTTTTTATCCACATAAAGATAATAAGTGAAATCAGATAACGCAAAATACCTGGTATGTTGACCTATTTTAAAGCAATAGCATAATTTAGGTCATTTTTTTAAGAAAATTATTGCTTAATCACAAATAATAATATTAATGGAAGGTCATCCACAATTAAGCACACTTTTTCTTTTATTTAATTCTGAAAATCAACCGTTTCGGAAGGTTCATCGTATGATTGATCTCTTTGAGAGTATCATTAAAACATACACCGTGGTTATAATTTCAGAGTATGTAAAGAGAAATAAACTAAGCGATACCGCCAAAGAGTTACTTGCCCATGGATTGCGGACCCCATCGTTAGGAACCTGGCAATTATTTAGCAGAGTTCTCTTTGAAGAGCTTAATAATGAAAAACACCAGTGGATGCTGACCGATTTTAAAGCTGATTTTGAATATTTAGACAAAGCATTAAAAAAAGAGAAAACTGACGCTATATTTTTAAGAAACAGTTATGCACATGGCGCTACACCAAGCGATGAAAAATGTACTTTAGACATAAATAAATTTGAGCCATTTTTAAATCAATTACTTCTTACCAAGTGGTTCGAAAATACAAGGTTAGAGGTGATTGATGGAATGGTATTTATGATATCAGGAAATAACGCTCTTTGTTTGCACCCTATTTTACTTTACAGGAGAGAAGAAAGTCCTGCCTCTTTTGCATTTTTTAATGATTTAAAAAATGAGAAGGTAGGTTTGTTAAATTACCCGTTAGCTAAACACTACCGAGAAAAAATCCTTTATAAAGAATTTCATCAATACCTTCCACTCCACCTTTGGAAAACTAAAGGTAATAATAAGTTTTATCAGTATATTGAAGAACTAACGGAAACATTTAAGGGACGCACCTCAGAGCGTGAAGCGTTATTACAGTTCGTTTTGAAAAAAAATAAAGGTTATCTTTCTGTACAAGGTAATCCTGGGATCGGGAAATCTGCGTTGTTAGCACAGCTTCTAAAAGACCTGGTTTTAAAAGTAGAAGATGATATCATTAAGGTTGTACCCTATTTTATTCGCCGGGGCACTTTTCAGGCAAGAGTGAATCATTTTTTAAATTATCTTATCAATAGCACGGACGAAATTTTTCCGCAAGGAAGGGATATACACGCAAAAGATCAAACGTCCTGGTCTTTACAAAGTCAGCTTTTTCAAAAATGGAATCAGTGGGCTGAAAATAATAATGGAAATAAAATACTTTTTCTAATTGACGGGCTCGATGAAGGTATTGATGAAAACATGGTTGAATTCATGCCTCGAGAAAATTTTGAGAATATTTTGTTTATATATGGCTCCCGAGCTGGTGGACATTATAGCATCAATGAATTTTGGGGAACACTTCCAACCGAGCACCATACCAAACTTGAGCTTAAGGGCTTAAATAAGGAAGATATTCGTGCGATGATATATGAGGTGGCCAATAAATATGAAGTGGAACGTGAAAGTTCCTGGATAAATGCGGTACTGGAGCGTTCGCAAGGAAATCCACTTTATATGAAATTACTCTGCGATGCTATTGAAAATGGGCATATTGCCTTGAATGAATTTAACGCATTACCGAAAGAAATTGATGATTACTACAAAGCTATTTTACAACGTTATGCGAAGGATAATGATGGTGACGCTTTATTTTTAGGCTTATATACCTTTGCTGCAGCTAAAAATTACTTGACAATACCACAATTAGGACTTATAAATAAGTTAAGTGATGCAACACTTGAACGGGTTAGCAGCACGCTAAAGGAAGTATTAAATGAAAACCCACTAACTAAAGATGTATTAGATTATCAGTTGTTTCATGAAAGCTTTAGGGAATATCTGGTTAAGCAGAACAGTGTAAAAGTTATGGAAGCAGCGGATAGGCTTATTAATTTTTGTTCAGATTGGCAAACGTTGGAAGGAACTTACGAACAGCGATACGCCCTTGAGTACTATGCTATACACTTAATTGAAAGTAAGAAAGAAGTTCACCATAAAGAGTTATTGGCTTTGTTGAAAAACGAGCCTTATCAGGTTGCACAAAAAAGAGTATTGAAACAATTTGATGCCACCAAACAACTCTATCAACTAAGTTTAATAAAAGCAGGTGAGTTAAACAAGCACGATATTCAACTTGAGGCAGCTTTAGGATTACTGGATCTTAAATATGAAGTAGTTAATGATGCACCACAGATTGTATTGCTTATAGCCAATGGAGAAATAGACCTTGGACTGAAACGTATTGAAAGTTTTGCTGGCCCGGATGAGGAGGGTGTTAAACGTAAATTTATTCTTTACATGCTTTGTTTGATGGAGCTTACGCTACTCGATAGTAAAGATAAATCCCATAGAAAAATAAGTATAGAAAAATTATTGAATCATCTCGACGAACACTTACCTGTTGATCAATCCTTAATTAATTGGAATGATTTCTTCCCAAGTTACCTGGTTTTTTTAATGGCCACCGAATGGGCAAAATTAGGCTTGGATTACTTAATAGTTTATAAGCGCACAAGAGATTGGGAGAAAGAATGGATAAAGGAAAAGGGACCTTACAGTGATATCCAATTTGAGGTGTTGTCTGCGTGTGTAGAAAGCATTAACGAGGAATTGGATAAAATTGAGGCCAAAATTTATATTTCCTCCGAAATGGCAAAACAGGGAAATAATAAAGTTCTTCCTACAACTAAAGAATTAGCTATAACTTTTTCTAACTTAACTTCAGATATAGAATTGTATTTTTGGAGTAAGACTTTAAAAAATATAAGTAAATACCTTGTAAGTCAGGGTTTTACGGAGGAAGCTATTTTACTTGTTCGTGGTATAACTTTAAAGAAAGAAAGGTGTCTTACATTTGTAACAATAACTTCTGAGCTATTCAAACAAGGCAAAAAAGAATTGGCTTTGGAAGTAATTAAAGAGGCTCTTGTTAATAAAAAAGAAATAAATGACAAATATGATAGAGGCGTTGTCACTTGTTTTATTTCTACTCAATTGGCTGATCTTGGAAAAGAAGAAACTGCTCGTGAATTAATGGAAGAGGTTTTTTTTATCATAAAAAATTTAAATGGGAATTATAGAGAAAAATTACTTTTTCTGAATGAAATAACACCTGAATTAATTAAGCAAGGCAGGAAAAAAGTACTAAATACTTTAATTTACGAGGTAGTTGAACTTCTCAAAATTATTGATGATATCGGTAAAAAAAGCCATTATTTGACAAAATTTATAAATGTCCTAACAGCAGAAGGCGGCTTTGAAGAAGCTACACTATTAGCAAATGAAATGAATGTTGAGATTTCCCTTTCAGATTTAAAGAAAACTAAATCTGAAACTAAAAAGAATATTATAGCAAGGTTTGTAAAAAATGGTTTGCTAAATAATGCTAAGGATTTAATTATAGAAGATTTTAAGGACCATTCAGTAATTTTAACTAATGAAGAAAAAAATAATTTCCTTAATGAAATAGGTAATGAGTATGAAAACCAAGGTAAGTTTGAAGAAGCAATTAGATGCAAAAAATCAGTAGATTCTAATGATGTAGATAAAATAAGCGAGTATTTGGAATTAAATAATGATAGAGATAAAATTAAAGCCATTTTAAATAATTCCTGGGAACTTGCTAACCAAGGAAAAATCGATGATTCCAATGCCTTATTACAAGAAGCTATTGTATTAGTTAACAGCTTTAGTATACAATATTATAAGTGTGTTTATCTTTTTGAGATATATGAAAAATTGTGTAACTTAGGAAGAATAGATGAAGCTGATTTATTATTGAAACAAGTCATAAATATTGCGGATAAAATTATTGATCTTTCTTCAAAAATACAGTCATATCGTTGGATTATAAGAGGGTTAATAAGGATGAATAAGTATGATGAAGCATTGTTAGCCATCCATATAGCGTTTGACAGTGATTGGGATAATAAATCTGGGGATGAGCTTCGCTTAAAAATAACTAAAATTTTTGATCTTGATTTCTGTAAAGATAATTTAGATGAAGCATTACTTTTTGTACGCCAGATTAGGTTTTTAAAAATGGAACAAAGTTATGTTTTGGCAGAAATGGGAATCAAATATTTCAAAACTGGAAAGGAAATTGAAGCTGCATCCTTATTTCAGGAAGCAATTTCAATAGCTCGCGAAATTAGTTATGATTATTGGAGATTTTGCTCACTATTGGATATTTTATTGAAAATAAAACCTTATGAAAAGTTCTTTAATACTGAATCTTTGATGGCAGAAGTTTATGAATTTGCAAAAAATGATATTTATGAAGACTTAGATAGAAGTAAAGCACTGTCTAGTATCACATTAGAATTTTCAAAATTGGGAAAACTTGACCTGGCATACGAAACAATTCAGGGGATCAAAATAAAAACTATAAAGGATAGTACTCTTTACAAATATGCTATTTATTTGGCTATTCATGGAAAAATAAATGATGCCCTTGATTACATAAGCTCTAGTGGGTTAAAACAAGATGAATTTCTTATTGATTTATCGAATGAATTAACTTTAATGAATAAAGTAGATGAGGCTATTAATATCTCGTTGAAAATAACGAATTCATTTTTAAAAAGTGATAGGTTAAATGAAATCTTATTTGAAGCAATAGTTAATTGGGCTTTATGTGAAAGAATAGTGAGTTTGATTCCTGAAAGTAACCAACGCCATAATTCTTGGGAGCATTTTGCAAAAAAATTTATGTTAAAAGAAGGATGGCAAAACGCACTGCTTCACGTCAATAAGCTGCAAAAGGAGGAAGCGCGCTTTTTCTATCTAAAAGGACTGGTTAAGAACTTAACCTTAATTGAAACCAATTCGGAATGTGTGGAACAGGTCTTACCCTATTTGACCAATGATACGGAAAGTATAGAAAAGCTAATGCAAAATTATGCACTGCGTGAATTATTCTTTGGTGACTCAGATCAAAACAAAATTCATAGACTTAACCAATCTCTTAACATCAAATGGGCTATGGATATTAAGAAAGAGTTTCCTAGTGTTGCTCTTTCTTCAAGAGTATATGCGAATATCAAAGAATGGTTACATGACATTTATGATGAAGACATAAAAGATCAAATCGAATTATGGGCCAGACAAGTTTCTAAAGGAAAAATATCGGAGGATCAATTTAATGCTGAGGTAGAATCATTATTGTCAAATTAGATTTTTACTGGTTTAGCCCCCAATTACATGAGTGTTTATTCAGGTATCAAATTTAAGACATGAATTTTACGACTAATTCCGGAAGATTAATGATTTTTGATCATGAAAAATGGGTTATTTCTGAAAGTAGATTCTGTAATGTCATAGGAGAAGAAGATACCTACTACCTGCTTGAAAATAAATACAAACAAGTAGTTAAAATTCTTGTTTCGCTTATCCATGCCAATAATTTAAAAATAATTGATAATAAAATTGAATTAAGTGAAAGCTTATATAAGATTTATTTTTTAGATCAAATCCGAAATGATGCAAATAAGCGAATGAATGATTTATTTAACGAAAATAAGGAGTTTATCTTTTCTAATAGACAGATTGTTCTTAGCAAGGCTGAATATTACCTCCTGAGACCAAGCTTATTAACAAGTGGTGGAGCACATATTGGTGGTTATATTTACACCTTAGGGGCATTATTTGAGGCTATTGAAAATGGAACGCATATTTATTTTGAAAAACTGGAAGGCTTTAAAAAGTTACACTTGATTAGAATAACTGGCTCACCATTAAGTGGTAGAATTAGTGCTCTATTTTGGTCAGATGAAACCCATAAATTTGTTCATTCAAGGGAAATTAATGATAATCCCGCTGTAAATTTTTCATTACTTTCTGAATTTCGAAAATTACGCAATATTCATTATGACATTGATTTTGCCGATATGGCTATGGAGCAGTTACTTAACGAAATAAATGGCATTAGTTGATAAATTTATTAACCCGGTCTTTAGGCTTTGTATTTAGGAATGTTAAGTCTGCTAATAAAATAGGTGTGGAATTTATTAAATCATAGATAAAGAAATTGCCTTTGAAAAATTTAGAACTTCAATATTATCCATTTTAATATTCGTAAACTAAATCACAAGTCTTGAACAAGAATGATAGTACCACCAGAGAAATTACCCATATTTTGTGTGAAAATGGGTTTGTAATTCAGGATATTTATGATGTTGAAAATATCAAAGGACTTATTAGTTCATTGAAATTAAACGAAGTAATGCCAATTTATTGGTATAAAGCAGTTGATTTTGAACTTGCTAATTCTGTTGGTGTAATTATTTTTTCCACAGACTTAGATGCTACAATAGTTAAGGTTGAAACATTTAGTGATATGGTTAAATTTTTCTTTGATAGTAAATGGAAAGCATTTTTAAATAGACTAAATGTTAGTGATAAACTTAGGAATATTTTATTAGATAAATATACAAAACCCGAATATACGTTAGGTAGAAACTTTACCGGTTCATATAAAAATAAGAATGGAATAACAATTAACAAAAATTCCTTTACTATTGGTATTGTTGGTGTGGATTCCGATGTTTTGATTTTAATAGCATCTGAAATATGTAAAGAATTTAAACAAGAAACGGTAATGGTCAGAGATTTTAATAAAAGTAAAGTTTATTTTGTCAATGATAAAGAATATATTAAAAATGATGGGTAAAAATTATTAACATGACATTTCTATTTAAAAATTGCTTGCAACTATTTTAATAGAGCCTCCACAAATGACTTATACTATTTTTTAAAATTAATCATAACTAAATTATAAATACTATGAATTCCAAATTGCTTACCAGAATTAAGGTTGACGCTTATTGTGATAAACACCTATTTTATGGACTAACAAATCTCAATGATGGTTTTGATGATTCAAGAATAAAGTATTTTTCAGAAAAGGATTTTGAAGTGGTTTTAGAAAGAGTTAAATCTCTTGGTATTGGAATTTTTGGAATTGAACCTTGGAAGAATGGACATTATTATGATTGTAAGGTTTATGAATCTCATACATCTGATCCAACAGATGCTACTTGGTATATGACTTGTTTTGAAAATTTCAAAAAGAGAGGAGATAATATTGTTTACGCAGCATCGTACCATATTCCAAAAAAATTATTATCAGAATAAATTATTTCTCTAAGAAGGGTGGTAGTATATGTATAGTCAATGTGATTAAATACTCAAACGGCTTAAATGATTACTGAATATTTCGTTTGCGGTCAAAGTAATCTTATTTACATAGGTGAACATTTACTAGAAACTGATAACATTTTATCGAATAATAGCTGTCTTTTTTGGGGAATATTATACAATTTTTCTCATATCGTATTTAATAAAACAAAAATAATGCAGAATTCATATCATCAAAAGGTAAATGCTTTATTGGACAAATTTAATAAGTTATTACATGATAATGACCTTAGTAACTTACAAAGTATCATTGAAAAATATGATTGCGCAATAATAACAATTTTTAAAAATGAGGTTAATAATTGTATTTATGAAGAAAATCATCCTAAACACTTAAACATAACCGAAAATCATGAAAGATATAAAGCACTAAAAGCAAAATTGTTACATAACTATTATGCATTGTTTTGTTTTAACGATCCATCATATACTGAAGATTATAAAACTTCCCAGGATATGGAAAATACAGATATAAAACTTCCTGTTAAAGTTAATGAGGATTCTTTTTTCGCAGTAAACATTGATAATCAAGCTAATTTTATAGAGGAGATTATAAATTTAGGTAAATTATTTTGCCAAGACAAGGTGACGATTTTTGAAAAAGGTGGAGAGGTTAACTATGTATATGGTACAAGTAATGCAAATTTTCCTGGGTTAGATAAGAAAGAATATTTTACCCATCTATATTTTGGCAGTGAATCCGAATTTATTACAAAAATGGGTAGCGTTCCATCTAACCTAACTGCACCAGCTAAGGAGCAATTGTATTTTGAACACTTTATTAGACTTCAAAACACTACAAAATATCTTGTAAGCCTAGAAGCAAAAAAGATAAATAAATTACTTGAATAGCCCACCAAAGATATTTTCCCTTAGTTTTCAGAGATTACATTGCTATGGGTGGAGCCCAACGAACGTTTGTTAACGATGTGCGCAATCCCTCCATGATTTTCAACCGTAATGCTGATCTTGGTCATCAATGACATTTAACACCATTTATCAAAAAACAATCATCCAATTAATAATTCAAATTTTACACAATACCTAAAAGGCAATTTACAAGCCGACCCTTCCCCTTCCTGAAAGTACATTTTTTTCAAGCCTACACCCAAGACTAATTTTTATTCCGTACATTAGCCAATGTTTGAAGCATTGAAAGATTAATTAATTTCGCTTTGAATCAGCGACCAATTATAGCTGGTAACAGATTATACTAAACTGAAAAATAAGTGAAGAAAGCTAAATCGATACACGGAGCAAGAACTATCATGTTTTCAGAATTAGAAAAGGTTATGTCTTTTTCATTGGAATCAGGCCAATACCTGGATGCCATGGCCGATAATGTCTTTGGAAAAAAATCTTCTGATGGCGTCAAACAAACAAAGGGCTTCTTGAAAAGACTCTATGGTTTTGATTCTCAGTACCCGCCCTTTGCCGCTTTTATGTACTTTTGGAAAATGTCCGAGCCAAATGAAAAACCGTTAATTGCTTTCCTTTATGCAGTTAACCAGGATAATCTTCTGGCTGAAAGTGTTCAGGTTTTACAAAATGTGAAGCTGGGAACAAAGGTGGCAGTTGAACATTTTGAGGAAATCGTCGAAAAGTATCATCCTAACCAATATGCCGCAAATACCCTTAGGTCAACAGCTCAAAATCTGGCAAGCTCTTGGAAGCAGGCAGGGTTTATTGAGGGTAAAGTGAAGAATATTAGGATTCAGCCTGAGATAACCTATCGTACCGCTTGTTTTGCCTTTTTACTAGCTTACCTCAATGGCGACAGAGGTGATTTTATTTGGAACAATATTGGAGTAAATGCGCTATGCCTGCACGAAAGTAAACTTAGAACATTGGCCATCGAATGTGCAAAGAATGATTTAATGCAGTACCAATATGCCGGTAGTGTGACGGCAATCAATTTTACAAATCTCTTAATCAAAATGGGTATTCATGGCAACTCGAATTGATCTTTTAGTGGAGGCTTATGAAAAGGTCGTGAAAGAACCCTGGTCTTCTGCCTTGTCAGGTCAGGAAAGAATTTGGTTTCTGGTATATGACCCGGCGGAACAACGTAAAGTCGATTTGCGATTAGGAGATTTTGAAACCGCTGCCATTAAAGCTGGAAAAAAGTGGGAGGCTATTTCTCTAAAGCAATGCTTTCCCCTGTGGATGGCAAATCATGAATACAAAGAAGATTATTTCAGTAACCCCGAATATATAGTTGACCAGCTGGAAGCAGAGTTTATCCCCTTCGCTATTCAGTTCCTGAAAAATGAACTAAAGAAAATGGAGCAGGATGAGAATACTCTGGTTGCTCTGAAAGATGTGTCAGCTCTTTTCGGATTTGCCCGCTTATCAGAGGTTTTAAAAAGTTGTGATAAGGATTTTAAAGGCCGGTTGCTCATCTTTTTCCCAGGTGAATTTGAACATAACCATTATCGCTTACTCGATGCCAGAGATGGATGGGACTATTTAGCAAGACCAATAACATAATAAATGTATGACAATGAAAAATAAAGAATTATTTACACTTAATCCTGAACTGGTAAATCTAAAAAATGAAGGTGTTGCTAAAATTAGATCGTTAAATGAAAATGAAGATCTCTCTATTGTAGAATATGAATTAAAAACATTTGTATGCGAAGGCGAGTACCAGGAAGGACTGAGAAAAATGCTCGACACCTATCTTACCTATTTGCAGGAAGGAAAAACTGATTTACCCGCCTTTTGGGTAAGTGGTTTTTATGGCAGTGGTAAATCGCACCTGGTGAAAATGGCCAGTTACCTTTGGAATGATTTTGAATTTTCAAATGGTAAAACAGCCCGTAATTTAAAACCATTACCACAAGACGTTCAAGATCTTTTCGTTGAAATAGATCGCAAACAGAAAATACAGGGTAAGTTGTCCATTGCAGGTACGCTGCGTGATTTCCCGTCAAAAGATATTCGCTATTCCTTTTTACAAATCTTCCTGAGTTCCTTAGGTCTGCCACAACAATACCATCATTTTAAATTTGTGCATTGGCTAAAGCAGGAAAATATTTACGATGGTGTTTTAGCCATTTTGGAAGCAGGTGGTAGAAATTTAAAGACAGAAATTGAGAGAATATTTGTTTCCACTTCATTAGCAAAAGCAGTGTTGGAAATGAAGCCAGAAATGGCTGATAGTGAAGCAAAATTATTGGAACTTTTCAGATCACAGTTTGCAAGAGTAGAAACCATTGGTCGAGAAGATTTTGTGAAAACTATCAGAGAGGAAATACTGCCACTTTTCTATGGCGATAAGATTCCTTGTACCATCATTATTTTAGATGAGGTGCAGCAATTTATTGGAACAGATGCAAATCTTGCTTTTGATGTTCAATTATTAGCCGAGGATCTTAGTTCACGTTTTGATGGGAAGTTTTTTCTGATTGGCACAGGGCAAAATGCTCTTTCTGA
>Ga0247841_10002606_pt1 | contig 35546 bp, 34 predicted proteins | sample LaCruzMarch2015__2_FD_192410 | JGI IMG/M metagenome (GOLD analysis project Ga0247841, IMG submission 192410) | Freshwater microbial communities from meromictic Lake La Cruz, Castile-La Mancha, Spain - LaCruzMarch2015_18m | ecosystem: Environmental > Aquatic > Freshwater > Lake | place: Spain... | reverse complement strand
ACCATACCAGTATTTTCGCCTGTAAAAACCATGAATGCGTAGCGGTGAACTTCGCTTACTTTTCTTGCAGGTTCACAGCGCTGGTCAGGTGCCCCAATGCCGACATCGCGAGATGTCTGTTCCTTGGGAACTTTGACTCGTATGACCCCAAAGATGGAACAGGCCCGCCAGTTTGTCCGCCAACACCACAAACGAAACAGCCAGTCAACGCAAGCACAACACAAGGAGAAAGTCGTATGAAGGGTCGAAAAAACACAGCATCGATCAGTCTCAAGGGGTTCCTCGACGGACCAACCAAGGCAGAACGCTTATCGGGAATTGTCGGAGCCGTCGCTGCGCTTTCGAAGGACGGCAGAGGCCCCGCCGGGAACGTCCTCTACCCAGAGCTCAACCGCCGATTTCATGCGATCCTCGGCGGAGATGCCAGTGATAAGGCTTGGGGTAAATTGCTGGTTTCACCCATCAGGGATGACAACGTCCTCACGCACAAGAAGCACGGGTCATACGGCGTCACGGAGAAAGGGTGGAAGCTTCTTCCTAATCTCACCCCAGCGGCCGGGCCCACCTCGCCGACACCCCCGCCCCCGACCGAGCCGGCATCTCCCCCACCTCCACCACCCGCAGCCGAAGTAAGGCCGGCCAACATCGTTTCACTCGATGCGGGCACGGCCGCAGTGCTCAACCTCCAGAAGCAGGTTTTGGCGCAAGCCAACACCAATGTCGCTATGCTAGGAAAACAGCACGAAGTCGCCAAAACCATGGCGCTCTCGGCTGCCGAAGCACTGCGAGCCACCATCGCAGCCATCAAGGCCAGCGGTATCGCCATCATCGAGAGCAAGTGATCTGTCGCACTACAGTCCCGAACCCGCACATGCGTGGTTTGGGATTTTTTTTGCTAAAACTTATATATATTTTATATGTATTCTTTTAAGCTCTTTATTAATTTTGGCATAATCCGGAACAGTTTTAGATACAAGCGCCCAAAACCTTTTAGAATGATTAAGTTCGCCTAAGTGGCAAAGTTCGTGCACAATCAAATAATCAGCCAAAGCCGGCTTTAAATAAATTATCTTGTAATTAAAATTAAGATTTCCCTTTGAAGAACAGCTCCCCCACCTCGTTGTAGTGTTCTTTATAGCTACTCTATTTATTTTAAAATTATAAAATTTATTTATCACCGATAATCTGTTCTCCACCAAAGTTCTCGCCTGCTCTCTTTTATGAATTGTGAACATAATGAACTAATATTAACAAAAAATACCCAGAAAGGGTATTTTTGATTTAGATTACTAAGCTCCGCAGGTAGGACTCGAACCTACAACCTTATCCTTACACTTTGCCCCATGTTACCACGGGCGTGGACTATATCATTGCCATATGGTTCGATAAACTCACCATTTAGGCACCTCGGTATCTAGTCTCTACGGCGCTCCCCGCCTAAGCGGAGTTCCCACGGTATTACCCATTTCAGGGCTTCACCGTTATCCCGAGATTATTCATCCCAAAGTTTCCTTTGGAAGCTGCAATATTTAATTTTACAGGGATTTGCTCTACCATTGAGCTACTGCGGAACTTAATAATCTAACAATCTCTATTCTATATCTTATTTTTTATTTTTTCAAGTTACAGAAAAAAGATGACGTGTTTTTTTATTGACAAAACAGAAAATAAGAATAATGTTAAAAGAAAACAACAAATTGGACCTTAACAAGAAAGTGGGTGGAAAATGACATTCCTCATAGTGATTTTTGCACTTGTCATCGCCGGCGCCTGTGACTGGACGTTTGAGGACAGCGACCTGCGCGGGTATCTCAACCTGGCCAACTTGGTTTTGTGCGCAGCTTGCGTCTTCTTCGTACTGCATTTCAAACCATCGTGGAAAGAACACTGGCAACTGGTGACGGTGGCGGCAGAGCTTGTCTGCCTCGCAATCAGTAGCATTGTAATCTTCTACGAACCAAAACGACTTCCGCGCAAAAAGGGGGTGCAAAATGACGTGCGCTAAATGTACCTCCATTACCAGGCCATCTCGCAAAAAACCGTTCAGGCCCCGCGGTCGCTGTGGATGGATGATAACCATATACCACTGTCCCAAGTGCCAACAGGGGCTCGTCCGGACCAATTCCGGTAAATGGGAGTTCGCAACCCCCGAACAAACCTTGGCCGCTACTATAAAGAAATACTTTGATACCTCGGATGCCGAGTGACAAAGTCAACATGCTCTACGGTTCATCGTAGGGCTTTTTTTTATGTAAAAATATCATTTGACAGCATGCCCCATTAGGGATAATCTAATATTAGTTCATACAACAAGGAGAAAAGCCATGGCAACAATTTATCTGGCAGGCGGATTGTTCAACGCCGGAGAAAGATTACACAATCTATATCTGGCAAGGCATCTGAAAGTGCTAGGGTACGAAGTCGTTCTCCCCCAGTTGGAAGCAGTAAAGTTCTTCACGAACGGGAGGTTCGATGTTGCAGGTATAGTCGAAAGCTGCAAACAAGCTTGCACAAATCCTAGCAACGTTTTCGTTGGCAACTCAGACGGAGCAGATGCCGACAGCGGAACGTGCGTAGAGTACGGAATCGCAATCGCCTCTACTGGCAAAGCTGTCGTGTACCGAACCGACTTTCGTACCGCAGAAGACAGGGAGCTGGGCGTCAATGCAATGCTCAAGGCCAAAGGAACGGTCTTCGTCTATCACCCCTGCTTTTTCACAGACTTGAGTCAGGTCGGGGACTACTATATAGATCTCGCCCAAAAAATCCATGAAGCCATTTGCTCTCTCGCACAGTAGGTCCGTGCACTTTGTGGCACGGACTTTTTTTGTTTGACATTTGGAAATTTTTAGTGTATAATTAAATATTATGAATGAAAATATAAAAGTACCTGTGAAAAACGAACCCGAAATGACTTTCGGCGGACTTGGCATAGCTCCAAAAATTCTTGATGTAATTTCAAGGCTGGGTTTTACAACTCCAACTTCCATACAGCACGAGGCAATCCCCCATGCAATTTCCGGCAAAGATATAATTGGAATTGCTCAAACCGGAACCGGCAAGACTTTAGCTTTTGGTATTCCCCTAGTCCAGCAACTTCTATCTACGGGCAAAGGAAAGGGATTAATTATTTTACCAACAAGAGAGCTGGCTATACAGGTGGAGGAAACAATACAAAAAATTGGAAAAACTTTTGGCATTAAAACTGCTGTGTTAATTGGCGGAGCTTCAATGTACCTGCAAGTGCACCAGTTAAAATATAACCCGCACGTTGTAATTGGAACTCCCGGAAGAATCAACGACCTCATACAACAGAGAATTTTAAATTTGAGCGATGTTACGGTTTTGGTTTTAGATGAAGCCGACAGAATGTTTGATATGGGTTTTGCTCCGCAAATTGCTAAAATTTTGCAGGTTGTTCCAAAAAACCGGCAAACGATGTTATTTTCTGCAACAATGCCCGATGGAATTATAAAAATTGCCAGCCATCATATGAAGCTTCCTGTTAGAGTTGAAATTGCAAGACCCGGAACTACTGCTGAAAACATTGAGCACGAATTATTTGTTGTTAAAAAAGAACAAAAACTTCCTTTGCTTAAAAAACTTCTGCAAGATTATAAAGGAAGCGTCTTAATTTTTTTAAGGCAGAAGCACAACGCCAGAAAAATTTGCGACCAGTTGCGCGCCATTGGAATTTCCTCAGCTGAAATACACTCCAACAGGTCCTTAAACCAAAGAAAAGAAGCTTTGGAAGGTTTTAAGATTGGAAAATACAGGGTGCTTGTGGCCACAGACATTGCCCAGCGCGGAATTGATGTAAAAAATATTGAATTGGTTATTAATTTTGATTTGCCGGAAGTTGCCGAAGACTATGTGCACAGAATTGGCAGAACCGGCAGAGCCGGAATGTCTGGAAAAGCAATTTCTTTTGCCATGCCGGACCAGGGTTCAATGGTTAGAGAAATTGAGAGATTAACAAAACTATATTTGCCCATTTCAAAATTGCCCGATCTTTCGTCCTTCGCCACGCCCAAAAGCAGTGTTCCGGAAAGTTACGGCCCAAGAGGAAACTATCCATCTGGCAGAAACCGGCCTCCTCAAGGCAGGCCCCAAAACCGCTATGGCAGAAGAAGATATTAAAAACAAATATGATGTTGCAATAATTGGAGCTGGACCGGCAGGAATGATGGCAGCCGGACAAGCGGCAAGTTTTGGCCAAAGGGTTGTTTTGATAGACAAAAATTCTAACCCAGGAAAAAAATTACTCTTAACTGGTAATGGAAGATGCAATTTAACCAACGCAGAATTCAATTTAAAAAACCTTACCTTAAATTATAACAATGGAGAATTTCTCTTCCATGCTTTTTCTGTGTTCGGACCAAAAGAGACAATTGATTTTTTTGAAAAACTAGGCGTAAAAACTAAAGCCGAGGCCGGAAACAGAGTTTTCCCGGCAAAAGGAGGCTCAGAAAAAGTTTTGGAAACCTTAGAAAAATATTTGGCAAAGAATAATGTAGAAATGTTGTTCAGCTCGGAAATTATTGACATTGAGCGCAAGGGAAAAAATATTGCTAAAATAATTCTACACGGCAGAGAAATTATAGCGAACAAATACATCCTTTGTACCGGAGGGAAAGCGTATCCTTTGACTGGTTCTGCCGGATCTGGATACGAAATCGCCAAAAAATTAGGCCACACAATCGTAGCTCCCCTGCCTGCCTTGTCGCCTATAAAACTGAAAGAAGAATGGACAAAAAATCTTCAGGCAATCACCTTGAAGGATGCCAAAATAAACGTCTTCCAAAATAATAAGAAAATTTCCAGCGAGGAGGGAGATATTATGTTTACTCATTTTGGAATATCTGGACCGGCTGTTTTGAATATAAGCTCCAAGGTTATAGGATTGCTCAAAACCGGCGATACAAAAATTTTAATAGATATTTTCCCGTTATTAAATCAAGAACAACTTTTGAAAGGGCTTGAAGACGAGTTTAAAAAATACGCCCGCCAAACTATTAAAAACGTTTTATCGAGCTTTGTCCCAGAAAGATTGGCTGAAGTTCTGCTGGACGTTATAAAAATCAATAAAAATAAAATGGCAAATAGCATTTCTAAAATAGAAAAGTCTGCGCTGGTAAAAATTCTTAAAAACATTGAAGCAACTCCGGCGGACGTGCTGGATTTTGATAATGCAATGGTTACTCGCGGCGGAGTATCCTTGAAAGAAATAGACCACAAAACAATGAAGTCAAAGATAATTGACAATTTGTTTTTTGCCGGAGAAATAATTGATGTCGATGGCAAAACCGGCGGATTCAATTTGCAGATGTGCTGGAGCACTGGTTATTTAGCCGGACAAAACTCAATAAACTAAAACTATGAACTATCTAAAATACAACTCTACTCGAGGCTGGCTGCATATTTTATCTATGCCTTTTATATGGTTGCCGCTCCCCTTCCTTTTAGTTTGCGATCTAGTCTGCTCGCTATACGAACTTATTTGTTTTCCAATATATAGAATTGAGTGGGTAAAGCGTTCCGAATACATTTTAATTATGGACCGCAACAAATTGCAGTATTTGAAAGGCCCCCAAAAATTAGCGTGCATGTACTGCGGATACGCCAACGGACTTTTACGATACATGAAAGAAGTCGCCGGCAGAACAGAAAAATATTGGTGCGGGATTATGCACGAAAGCAAACCGGGGTTTAAAACGCAGGAAGATCAAGTAAGCCGAAATTTCTCAAAATTTAATGACGAAAAGGATTTCCAAAAAAAATACATCAAATAACAAACAGTCTTGCTTTCTTAATAAAATGATGCTAACATGCAAGAGTAAGTTTCTATTAGGTTTCTTTCTTAGGTTTTACGATGAGTAAGCTGTGAGAAGAAAAAAATAGCAGACTCGTTTCAGACGAGCCTATAGGTCGGCTTACTTATTATTAACCAATAAAAAATATATGGCAAAGAAATTATACGTTGGTGGGTTATCTTATAACACCACTGAAGCTACCTTGAAAGATACATTTGCAGCAGCCGGAACAGTTGAGACAGCCACAATCATCATGGATAAGATGACTGGCCGATCAAAAGGTTTTGGATTCGTTGAAATGGCAACTGACGAGGAAGCTAAAAAAGCTATTGAAACAATCAATGGCACAGAGCTCGATGGAAGAACTCTTACAGTCAATGAAGCAAGGCCAATGGAACCAAGAGCCCCAAGAACTGGCGGCGGATTTGGCGGAGGCAGAGGCGGATTTGGCGGAGGCAGCAGATATTAAAACTCTGAGCTAGTCGAAGAGCTAATATCACTAAAAACTATCCCTTAACCGGGGTAGTTTTTCGTTGTATATTGACCGCGACAAAACATTATTATAAGATTACAGCAATATCGGACGCGCGTCTGATATGCTCTGCCGCGAGCCGTCGCGGTAAAATGAACGTTGACAAGGGGACAAAGCCAAATGAAAGTCATCATCGACGATAACTCGTGCATAGGTTGCGGAAAATGTGTAGAGGTGTGTTCAGAAGTGTTCTCAATGATCACTGATGACACGGCTGCTGTGACGGCTGACCCCGTCCCAGCAGAACACGAAGAAGCTTGTCGAGAAGCCTTTTCTCAGTGTCCCGTCGAGGCCATCGCCATCTGCTAACGCTGGCCACATTATCATCTCATTGTCTCGCTTCATAACGGTTGTAGATGCCCAGCATTTCAACCGCTTTTTTTTGCTTTATTTTACTTTTATTAACGAGCAACGAGCAAAGAGCTTTACAATTAGTTTCACCGCATGCTATAAAAAGGACAGCACAAATTCCGCTGCTCTTTTAGGGTGCGGAGCATCATAACAAACCGGAAAAGAAAGGAAACGACCATGAAGATGTTTGCTGTCATAAAACCGAAGTTCTGCAAAAGAGGAATATATGCGCAATTGGCAAAGGAAGGCTACGCAGGCAAAGAGGTTCCCCGCGAGCTGCAAATCGAAGTGACGCACCGATGGTCTGCGGCTGGCCATAGCCCTGCTCTCGTAATCGTGCCCGCCGACGACGAGGTCAGGGACAAGATCCCGGGCGGCATTCGCCTCGAACTGATCGCCAGGTTCATTGTCCAGCACTAGATACTGGTCGAAAGCGCCTTAAGGACCGCACGGTTCGCCCTGCGGTCTGTTTTTTTACACCAATTCCTGACTCGTAATTTTGCGTTGGTTGCCACGCGACAACTTGAAGCTTCAGGTTGCCCACGGGCAACCTGAAGCTTTTCAATTTATTAGAGTTTGCTGTTGACAATAATATTTTTATTTTGTATACTCTGGGTAATAAAAGTTCTTTGATTTTGCAAATAATTTTTCGTGAGTTGCATCTTTTAGGGCCTTTCAACTTTAAAAAATGCAACCCACAACGTCCAAAACAACAGCACGGAGGAATCGCCATGCCAACATATGCGATAATGAGTGTCTTTCTACTTGTGGTGTGCCTCACCACTGCCATGAATGAAATCAGCATCGGGCACTTCAACTTGGCGCTTTACCTTGGATGGGGAGCAGTTATTTGCCTGGTGGCGTTTATTGCCATCGCCCTATTCGCTCCCGAAGAAGAAAACCGCTAGGCCTTTGCAGCCCAACGACTAAATCGAAACGACCCAAAAAAGAGGAAGGACGCGTAGATGAAATTCCAAATAGTAATGGGATTGCTCGCAGGACTATCCGCCGGTCTGGGTAGCGCCCTAAACTTCGGCTGGAAAGTCGGAGTGATCTGCGGAGTGGTCGTATGCCTGCTCTGGATTGCGATCAAAGCAGTGAAAGCGGTGGACCGCCGCATCAGCAACCATCTCGACAACATCAACGAGCCAATGCTCTAACGCGGGCATCGCGTTTAACAGACCTAAAGAAACTAAGGGTCTTCTTTTTTTACATTAATCATTTGACTTAGTCGGTTTTTTGGCGTATAATTAGTTTTTAATATGAAAAATATAAGAAACATCGCAATAATTGCTCACGTTGACCATGGAAAAACCACACTGGTGGACGCGCTTTTGCGTCAGTCAAAAACAGAATTAAAGAAAGAAACCATTGGGCAGGAAGCCATCATGGACAGCAATGAGTTGGAGAAAGAAAGAGGAATTACTATTTTTTCTAAAAATGCAGCTGTAGTTTATAATGGAACCAAAATAAATATAATTGATACACCCGGCCATGCAGATTTTGGCGGAGAAGTTGAAAGAGTTTTGAACATGGCAGACGGATGTTTACTTCTGGTTGATGCCAAAGAAGGCCCTATGCCCCAAACCAGATTTGTTTTAAAAAAAGCTTTAGAAATGGGTCACAAAATTATTGTGGTTATAAACAAAATAGACAAACCCGGCGCCAGGTGCGATTTTGCTTTAGAGGCCACAATGGAATTATTTTTGGAACTTGGTGGCGGCTTGCACGTGCAGGCATGCGACCACCTGGATTTTCCTGTAATTTACGCTTCGGGCCGCGAAGGAAAAGCAGGGCTTGAATCCGATTTGTCAAAAATGGAAAACATTAATCCTGTTTTTGACGCAATAATACAGCACATACCCTCCCCTATTGCCGACGCAGAAAAACCTTTACAAATGCTGGTAACCACAATTGCTCCGGATGACTTTAAGGGAAGAATTGCCATTGGCAGAATTTATAACGGAATTATAAAAGCAGGGCAAGAAATAACACACATAAACAGGCAGGGCTTACAAAAAAAATACAGAATAACTTCTCTAATGACTTTTTCGGGACTAGGCAAAATTGAGGCAACCGAAATAAAAGCCGGAGACATTGTGGCAATTGCTGGAATACCGGATGTCACAATTGGAGAAACAATTGCCGACCCTGAAAGTCCTTCAGCCTTGCCTTTGATTAACATAGACGAACCAACCGTAAAAATGACTTTTATGGTTAACACCTCGCCTTTTGCCGGCAAAGAAGGAGAATTTTCAACAACAAGGCAAATTAGGCAAAGACTTTTTAAAGAGTTGGAGACCGATGTTTCTTTAAGGGTTGTTGAGGATGATAAAAACAACTGGACAGTTTCAGGAAGAGGTGAACTGCACCTGGCCATTTTAATTGAAAGAATGCGAAGAGAAGGTTTTGAATTCCAGGTTTCCAGACCTCAAGTTATTACCAGAGAGGTTGACGGTAAAATGATGACTCCTTACGAGAAAATATTTATCGAGGTGCCGGAAAAATATCAGGGAGTAGTTATGGAAAAAATGGGTTCAAGAAAAGGAGAAATAAAAGAAATGAGGCTTAACAATGGAACTTCATTTTTGGAGTTTATTATCCCTACACGAGGTTTATTTGGATACAGAAACGAATTTCTAACAGACACAAAAGGACTTGGCATAATGAACACAATCTTTTTCCAATATATGCCCGAGCCCGGCAACTGGAAAGAAAGAGACCATGGTTCCTTAATTTCCACCGAAACAGGGCCAACCAATCTTTACGGTCTTGTAAATTTACAAGACCGAGGAACTTTATTTTTGGGGCCGGCGGTGGTGGTTTATGAAGGACAAGTGGTGGGGCAAAACGCAAGATCAAAAGATATAAGGATAAATGTCTGCAAAGAAAAAGCCCTGTCAAACTGCAGGTCTATTGGAGACGCCAGCTTGGATTATTTTAAAGTCCCCAAAACAATGGAGCTTGAAGACGCGCTAGAATACATCGGAGACGATGAATTGGTGGAAGTAACTCCCAAAAACGTGCGCATAAGAAAGGTGCACCTAAAAGAAGTTGATGCCAAACGCGCCGAGCGTGCCGCCGAAGGCATCAAGTTTGACTACTAAACAAAATTGCCTTCTCTCTTGTTATTTGGGGAGAAATGTGGTAGGGTTAAGTACCTTTTAATCAAGGCTAACTATGGCAACATTTATTAGTAAAGAAAAGTTTTTAGAAGAACATAATAAGTTGTCACCGTCTAATTTGCAGGCCACTTTGACCATGCTTGATCGTTTTAAGGAAGAAAAGAAACCACTGATGAAAGATGACAGCTGGTGCTTGGACAAACTCAGAATCCCCTTCATTTCATGGCTCACTGCCTATCAGGAAACAAAAGCAAAAACCGCTGGAAGATCAAGCAAAAAAGAAATTTACAGAAACTATCCAGAAACGCACTACGAGGGATAAAACACTTCCACTGTCCCATCAACTTCATAACTAAGCAAACAAAAAACTGTACGAAAACTGCCCGCACCCTTCATTGTAAAAAATATATAGAAGGCTGTACGAAGGTTAAACAATAAATTAAATCAAAAATCGCCTTTCAATCAGGGCGATTTTTTGTTAGAATAAATAATTATGACTTTAGTTATATTAGATACGATAAAAGCAACAATATTGGGAATAGTGGAGGGATTTACGGAGTTTTTGCCGATTTCTTCAACCGGCCATTTAATCCTTGTAAATCAATGGATATCTTTCAGCAAAGATTTTACTTTAATGTTTGATATTGTAATCCAGCTAGGCGCTATACTTGCGGTTGTGGTCTATTTCTGGAAAAGACTCTGGCCGTTTACTAAAGACCAAAATAAAAATAGAGAAACTCTGAATATCTGGTACAAGACACTGGTTGGGGTTTTACCGGCCATAATTTTAGGAGCTTTGTTTGGAGGTATTATAGAAGAAAAACTGTTTAATCCTTGGACTGTTGCTATAACCTTGCTCGCAGGCGGATTAATTATTTTGTATGTCGAAAAAAAATATAAAAAGAGGCCAGAAGGCCACATAACATCAATTGCTAATTTAAGCTACAAAACAGCCCTTTTAATCGGCTTGGTGCAATGCTTGTCCATGATTCCCGGAACTTCAAGGTCTGGGGCCACAATAATTGGAGCTATGATTTTTGGAGCCTCGCGCGTGGTTGCCACGGAGTTTTCTTTTTTCTTGGCTGTTCCAACCATGCTGGCCGCTTCTGCTTACAGTTTGTTGAAGTACAAAGCGCTTTTAGATAACAACCAAATTATTATCCTGGCAATTGGATTCGTTGTTTCTTTTATTGTGGCGCTGGCTATAATAAAATTCCTGATAAGCTACGTGCAAAGAAACAATTTTAAAATCTTTGGCTATTATAGAATCGTATTAGGAATAATAATCATTGCTTATTTTCTAATAAAGTAGCAGAATGTTAATATTAAGTATAGCAAATTTCCTATTGGCGCTTTTCCTGGGTTATCTTATGGGAAGGGTTGGCGACTACTACCTCAATTTCTGGCTTGAAGACCCCAGCTGGGCCCCCCACCACTGGATATATGGATTAATACTTGTAATATTGGGCGCATTCATATTTAAGAATAATCTGGGGTTATGGATGATTTCTTTCGGCATAGGACTTTTTGTAAGCGACTTAAAAGATTTTTCAAATTTTAGATTTTTTGGCAAAGACAACAAAAATAGGGACCAAAGAAAATTCTGGCATATCGACTAAAAAATATAATTAATACAGCAAATATGGAAACAATTTTAAACGATGAAAATTTCGAGAAAGAGGTCAACTCCACAGACAAGTTTGTCCTGGTTGATTTCTTTGCAACTTGGTGCGAGCCGTGTTCAATGCTAGCGCCGATCCTAGAAAAAATAGCCGGACAATTCAAAGACAAAGTTATTTTAATGAAGGCCAACCTTGATAATGTTCCTGTAAGCGCGCAAAAATTTGGCGTAGAGAAAATTCCAACAGTTGCTTTGCTAAAAAACGGAAAACAAATAAACGGTTTTGTGGGGTTAGCCCCGGAAAACGCCATAAAGGAGTGGCTAGAAAACATTATAAAATAATAATTAAAAAACTATGGAAGAAAAAGTTGAAGAATTAGCAAAAGAATACAGCGAATATGCCAAAAATAGCGGATTTCAGCTAAATCCCGACAGTAAAGCCGTTGAAAGAGTAATCAACGGGCTTTTGAGAAACGAAGAAAAATATGGGGCTAAATACTGCCCATGTCGAAGGGTTTCCGGCAATAAAGAAGAAGATTCAAAAAAAATCTGCCCGTGCTTCTGGCACAAAGATGAAATTGAAAAAGACGGGCATTGCCTGTGTAATTTATACGTTAAATAAATTGTTAAATAAATGATTGTAGACGACGTAAAAATATCTGTTACTGCCGGCCACGGAGGCAAAGGCATGTCGACTTTCAGCAGTACCGGACTTTCTTTGGGCCCAACCGGAGGAAATGGCGGTAGCGGCGGAAATGTATATATAGAGGGCGTTGCTGACCTGGGAGCATTGAGGCAATTCCGGTTTAAAAAAGATTACAAGGCAGAAAACGGAGAGAACGGCAAATCGGCTCTTAACGACGGTCGTCGGGCAGACGACTTAATTTTGTTTGTTCCAGTGGGCACGGTTTGCCATAACTTGTCGTCTCCGACAGAAAAGCTGGAAAGCATAGAAATAACAAAAATAGGCCAGCGGGAATTAGTTGCCAAGGGCGGGAAAGGCGGAAAAGGAAACTGGTTTTTTAGATCGGCAACCAACACCAGCCCAAGGCAATTCCAGGAAGGAAAACCGGGAGAATATTTTGAAATACGTTTCGAGTTAAAAATGATTGCTGATGTTGGATTTGTGGGCCTGCCGAATGTCGGCAAATCGAGTTTGCTCAATGAATTAACAAACGCAAATAGCAAGGTTGCCAACTATCCGTTTACAACATTAGAGCCAAACCTGGGCGCATATTATGACTTAATATTGGCCGATATCCCCGGGCTTATTGAGGGCGCCTCAACCGGCAAAGGGCTGGGTATAAAATTTTTACGCCACATAGAACGCACAAAAGTTTTATTTCATCTTGTTTCCGCTAACTCGGCTGACCCCTTGGCAGACTACAAAACTGTAAGAAAAGAGCTGGAAACATATGGCGATGTACTTTTAGGGAAACCCGAATATATATTTTTAAGCAAAAGCGATGAAGTTGACGCCGATACAGTTTCAAAAATAAAAAAAGACTTTAAAAGAGACCCAAAAGGTCCCCGAAAAGATATACTGCCCATTTCAATAATAGATTCTGAAAGCGTCGGGGCGGTTAAAAAAATACTCAATGGCTTGATATCAGAAAAAACTTTGTGGTAAAATATAATAATCAACAACAATTATGGATTTTACATCACTTATAGAAATCGTTTTGGCCGTAGTGGTCATCTATTTTGTAATAAAATTTATCATCAGCCCTGTCCTCAAGGTTATTATCGGCATTATAATAGTTGCAATATTAATTTACCTTTTGCAAAGATTTTTTGGCTTTAACATAGACAACGCGCTAGCTCCCTTCGGCATATCTGTAAATATTAGCAAGTGGGGGTCGGGTTTCAGCTGGATTTTGGGGCCAATTGACTACTTTGTAGACCAGATAATAAATTTTTTACGCAATATCTGGAACAATTTTTCTAAAACTTAAAAACAATGATAACAATAGGAAGTGCGCTTCTAGCAGTGCTAAATTTCATTATATACCCAACTTGGCACTTGGTTGTGCTTTACGTGATTTTACTTTTGATTATTGCCTGGACCATGATAAAGTCCTGGGGATTCTAATAGTAATCCCTGACTTTTTTGAGTTCTTTATGCTTTCGCAGTTTTTCAAGGGCTTTGGCCTGAATCTGACGGATTCTTTCGCGGGTAACCCCAAACTCCTCTCCTGTTTCTTCCAAAGTGTGCATTACCCCGTCATCCAAACCAAACCTCATCCCTAAAATTTTTAATTCTCTCGGAGTCAATTCGCTGGAAATTTCTTTTAACCTTTCCTTCAAAAGTTTTCTGGCGGCCTCGGTGTTTGGCGCAATTGTTTTGTCATCTTTGATAAATTCAGCCAAAACGCTGTCCTGTTTGTCTTTATCTTCTCCAACCGGAGTTTCCAAGGACACCGCTTTCTGGGCGATTTTCCTAATATGATGAACTTTATCAACTTCCAATCCCATTTCAGCTGCAATTTCTTCAGCCAATGGCTCGCGACCCAATTCCTGCAAAAGATTTTTTCTTACTTTTGTATACTTGGAAATTGTTTCAATCATGTGCACTGGGATTCTGATGGTTCTTGCCTGGTCAGCTAAAGCTCTTGTGATTGATTGCCTTATCCACCAAGTGGCATAGGTTGAAAACTTATATCCCTTTCTCCAATCAAATTTTTTGACTGCTTTAAACAACCCAAGGTTTCCCTCCTGTATTAAATCAAGCAAGGTTAAATTGGGCGAACGGCCCACATATTTTTTAGCAATGGAAACAACCAATCTTAGGTTTGCCAGCGCCAATTTATTTTTTGCATCCTCATCATCAACTTCTATTCTTTTTGCCAATTCTTTCTCTTCCTTCGCCGACAAAAAAGCAGACTTGCCGATTTCCTTCAAATACATCTGTATTGGGTCGATTTTTCCAATGAGCGCTTTTTTGGCCTTAGGAGAACCTTTCGGCGGTTTTTTGGGCTTTGTTTCCAAAAATTCCTGCATTTCTTTCACCTGAATTCCTCGTTCCTTAAAATCGTCGTAGACCTTTTCCAAGCCCTCAATATCGTGCTCTATTCTGGGAAAAGAATATAAAATCTCCGAGGTTGTTACAAATCCTCTCTCCTCTCCTTTTTTCAAAAGCGCACTAAGCTGAGCTTGGTCTATAACAGTTTTTTTGTGAATCCTTTCTACCTTATGATGCGCCTTCTTTAGCTTTTTAATTTTTCTTGCCCGCCTAAATTTTCTTTTAGAAAATTTTGGTGGGTGAACTTTTTTTGTTTTTTTTACCTTTTTTCTTTTTTTGTTTTTTTTCATGATTTTTTACCCGGTCAAATAATTTTTACTTAGGAAAAATTACCGCTTCGCGGTATTTGACTGGGTGAATGCAATTCTTTGGCCTTTTTAGTGAATTCTTTAATTAGCTCTTCTCTTTTTTGTTCGTCATTCTCGAGCTTCACCGACCCGGACAGCTCGGTCAACTTATTCCTCAATTCTATATCTTTTAACTGAGATATGCAAAGCTGTATCTCGTCTGACCCATCTTCCTCATAGTCTACTTCTGCCTTCAACGCTAATGCGTCAAATACATCTTTATATTCATTTTTGGGAATATCCGCAAAAATTGCTTCTGCATCGTTCCCTCTTTTCGAAGCGCTGTTTTTAATATTCTCTATCAAGCTCCTTGTTTTATCGCAGAAAAGACAATGCTGGGTTTCTTCAATTAAATTCAAATTATTAGGATCTTTTAGAACTAATGAAACGATTTTATCTTCTATCAGCTTTTTCCTACCCTCGGCTGATAGGTTTTTGCCAATCGTCTGCACCGGTATAACTTCTGTTAACGGCATATATGTGCTATCTATCTTTGTAGTTTTAAGCTCTTCTAAAACTGCCTCCTGGCTGACGCCTAGCTTTTCTGCAAGTTTTTGAACCCAATGCGATTGCTCAATTTTATTCTGCAATCGCTTTATTGCCGGCAATATGATTCTGCCAATCTCCTTTTTCCCTTTCGGATCGTCCTTGCTGAACCTCGCAAAAGCAGAATCAAAATAAAAATCCATTATGGTTCTGGCGTTTTCAACTGACTTTTTCCAATTTTCCGGATTATCTAATATAATTTCAGCTGGATCTTTTGCTCCCGAATAGGTATTTACAACCTTGATATTAAAGCCCTGCGATTCTGCTAAATTAATTCCCTTCTTGGTGGCATTATCTCCAGCTACGTCCATATCAAAAGATAAAAGCAAGTTATCTGTATACCTCTTAAGAGTATTTAAATGGCGCGGAGTCAACGCGGTGCCCGAAACAGCCACCGTGTTTTCAAAACCTGCCTGGTGACACATTATTGTGTCTGTTTGTCCTTCTGTCAAAACACACTGATTATCTTTTCTTACAGCAACTTTTGCAAAATTTAGCCCATAAAGCACGCTGCTTTTATCATATAATATTGTTTGAGGAGTGTTGATGTATTTGGCAACTACTGCGTCTTTTCCGCCCGAGGCGGACCCGCCGTGGGCGGGAAACACTCTTGCAGTAAAACCAATGACTTGAGAATTCAAATCAAAAATTGGAAAAATTATTCTGCCCCTGAATCTATCATACGGGTCATTTCCTTTGTCCGATTGTACGGCCAAGCCGGCTCTTACAATTTCGTCCCTTGTGTATCCCCTGCCCACCAAAAAATCAGACAATCCCTGCCAAGTGTCGGGCGAATACCCCAGCCGCCACTTTTTTATACTTTCTTCCTTAATCCCTCTTTTCAACAAATATTCTTTCGCTTCTTTGCCGTAAGCGCTATTGCCCAGCTGTTTCTCAAAAAAAGAACAAGCCAAATCGCAAATTTCATACAGTTTTTTTCTTTCGCTTACAACCTTGGGATTCTCTCTTTTCAATTCAACGCCAGCCTTGCTGGCCAAAAGTCTTAAAGCATCTCCAAATTCAACTCCCTCGATTTCTTTTATAAACTCAAAAATATCTCCGCCTTTCCCGCATCCGAAACACTTCCACATCTGACGCGACGGACTTACAAAGAATGAGGGCCCCTTTTCGGAATGGAAAGGACAAAGCCCGCGATAATTAATCCCGGTTTTTGAAAGCTTCACATAGCTCCCAACAATATCCAACACATTGAGCTTATTTTTTATTTCCTCAATCTGCGAGTCCATGTCGGCTTTATCTTACCATTAACTACACAAAAATCAATCTATATTTTGTCTTATCTTCTCGGCGTTTGCTTTAAAATCCATTTTATCACCAACAGTAGTTTCCGGAAAAGGGAAAACCCAGACATGGGCATGCAGCACCTCTGTGCCGGCAACCCTGCTGAAAACAAACTCCTGGTTAAGGGCTTTTTTTTGAGCTGTAGCTACTTTTCTAACAACCTCAAAATATTCCCCGACATTAGGCACATCCCACACAAGCTTATAATGTTCTTTTGGTATTACCTGCGTATGCCCGGGTGAAAGCGGATTTATATCCAAAAACGCAAGAAACTTATCGTCTTCATAAACTTTATAACTGGGGATTTCTCCTTTTATAATTTTGCAAAAAACACAGTCTTCCATTATTTAACTTGATAAGTTAAATTTATCGTCACGTCTATTTCCTGCTGACCGGGCTGGACTGTCGGGATTGGAGCTGACTCAGGAGCTGCTCCGCCCATCCCCATGGCCTTTGTGTTGTAAATTACAGGATATGGATTAGAGCTTTCAAAAACATTGATTATTCTACCCAATCCAATACCGGATTCACTCGCCAAATTTTGAGCATTGGCCTTTGCCTGCGCAATTGCCTTTGCCCTGGCCTGCTCCTTCAACTGCTCCGGGTTATCAATAGTAAACTGTAAACTGCCGACTAAATTAGCCCCTTTTGTTGTTGCTTGCGACAAAACGTCTCCAATTTTTGTGAAATCTCTGATTTTCACTTGCACATTTTGGTCTAAAGTATAGCCCTGAAAAATACTGCCTGTTTTTTCGGTCCAGTTGTAATTGGGTGTCAAATTATAATTCGTTGTTTGAATGTCTTTTTCATCAATTCCCAAATCTTTTACCGCCTGGATAACAGCGTTCATTTTATCGGTATTGCTTTTTGTGACATCGGCCACCGTTGCTCTCTGCGAAGTAACTCCCAAACTGACCAATGCAATGTCCGGCTTTGCATAAACTTTTCCTTCGCCCGAAACTGTAATCTGATTTTGATTTTGCAAGCTGACTGATTTATTTTGCAGGATAAGCTGTCCCACAAAAAATACCAAAACGCCCACGACCAAAATAGCCGCAAGCATAAACGTTTTATTTAATAACTTAACTGTTTGCTCTTCCATGTTTTTCACCAGTTCATTATTTATTTTGAACTGATTATTTATTTTTTAAATAATTTTTCATCATCTTATTAATACTCCTAAATCCCCATCCGCTTTTCAAGTATTCTTCCCTATTTTTAGCATCTATCCTGTCGACAAATGCTTCATAAAAAATCAAACTGTACGGTATAGAAGGCTTTGTTGCCAAACTTTTACCAGAATTATGCTCTGCAAATCTTCTTTGTAAATCAGACGTATAACCGATATATAAGCTCTTATCTTTTTGACTCTGTAATATATATACGTAATACATTTTAGGCGAGACGTACAAATTGCTTTGCAATTTTACGTCTCAGCAACGTAAAAATTTCTTTGAAATTTTGTTCGTTGCGGAGGAGGTGGGACTCGAACCCACGAGACCCTTGCGGGTCACAGCTTTCCAAGCTGTTGTAATGGCCACTATACGACTCCTCCAAGAAATAAAACTAACCGACTAATTCTAAAAATGCTACCAATACCAAAGACAATACAACGCCAATAATTTGATAAACCGAAAGTGGTTCTTTAAAATAAAGCCAACTCACTAATGATAACGTGACAACGTTGAAAATTACAAGTATTGTAGACGCAACTGCAATATTCTCATATTTAAAACTAAATGCCAAAAAGGAATTCCCTACCAGCCAAATCAACAAACCGCCTGAAAATACATACCAGTTGTTAGCGCTAACCCATTTTTTCATTACAATATCGCCCAAGGTTAAAATCATTCCGCCTAAAGATAAAAAAATTATCGAGATATAATTCATGTGTAAAAAATTAAACTTCCATCCCACGCAATAGCCTTATTCTTTCCTCTATGGGCGGGTGGGTCATAAATAATTTTGCGAACCATTGTGTCTTTTGCTTTCCTTTATATGGTGAATCAATAAACAAAGATGCTGTGGCATCGTTGGTAATTCTCATTGGGGTTGGGTCGGAGGAAATCTTTTCTAATGCACGAGCAAGGCCTTCTGGGAACCTTGTCAGCAGAGCGCCGTCAGCGTCTGCTAAAAACTCTCTTTTTCTTGAAATTGCCATTTGCACTAGTGCTGCTGCAACCGGAGCCAAAATCGCCGCCACAATTCCTAAAACTAATAAAATTGCGCCGGCACTTCCCCTGTCATCATTTGATCTTCTGTTCCCTCCCCAAAAACTAACTCTCATAAACATGTTTGCCAGCATTGCAACAACTCCTGCTAAAACTGCAACAACTGTTGATAGCAACATATCTTTATTTCCAATGTGAGATAACTCGTGAGCCAAAACTCCCTGCAACTCTGTTTTATCAAGCCGGTTTAAAAGCCCCTGCGTTACACAAACAACCGCATGATTTTTGTCTCTGCCGGTTGCGAAAGCATTGGGTTGCATTTCCGGAATAATGAAAATCTTTGGTACGGGCAAACCGGCCGTTATGCAAAGATTTTCAACAACATGATAAAGCTCCGGGTTTTTGTTATGTTCGATTGGTATTGCCCTGTACATGCCTAAAACAATTTTGTCTGACCACCAATAACTCCCGAAAGACATAAAAATACTCAAGAATACTGCAAAATATAAAATTGCGCTGTCGTTTAGCAAATAGCCGAAAAGCCATCCTAAAGCTATAATAAAGACCAAAAACCCAGTTAATAAAAACCAGGTTTTCCTTGTGTTTGAATCTGCCTGTGTGTAGATACTTGGCATACTAGGAAGCGAGCCCCGCTAAGCGGGGCGAGTAATATTAAAACTTTACTGAAACTGGTTGCTTCTCTGCTTCGTTAGCTGTCTGGAATAATTCCATCTGTTTAAACCCGAATGAGCCCGCTATCATATTTGCTGGGAAGCTTTCTATCATAATGCTTAGGTCTCTAACATTGGTGTTGTAAAACCTGCGAGCTGCCTGGATTTTGTCTTCTGTGTCTGTAAGCTCTCTTTGTAATTCTAAAAAGTTCGTAGAGGCTTTCAAATCAGGGTAATTTTCAGCTACGGCGAACAAACTTTTCAGGGTGCCCGAAAGTACATTCTCTGCATCTCCTTTGTCCTTGAGCCCTGTGGCACTCATGGCAGCTGTTCTGGCTTGTGTTACCTTTTCAAACAGCTCCCTTTCGTGGGTTGCGTATCCCTTAACTGTTTCAACTAAATTGGGTATCAAATCATATCTTCTTTTAAGCTGGACATCAATGTCTGCCCAGGCCTCTTTGGCCCTGTTTTTTAATACTACTAATCCGTTGAAAACTGCTATTACCCAAATGATGATAACAGCTATAACTATTAATATTATCCACGATATTAGTTCCATGCTATTTTGGCAAACTATCAATCAACCCCTCTAAATGAGGATGTTGAGCGATAAATTTGTAATTAAATAATTTTACAAGCATTAAAAAATCTTCAAGTTCAGAGCGAAACTTTTCCGGCCCAGAAAAAACCTCCCACAGTTCTGATACGAGATTTTTTGTATAGTGGTGCAAAATTTCGTAGTCAGATTTGCTCTTTAGATAATTTATTATCTGTTTAAACTCTCCCCTGTCTAACCAAGCTCCCCCGCACATTTTGCAAAAATCAACTTTTGTTTTAGATCCATCGTATCTAATTTCCTGAAGACCGGCCCGGCAAACCGGACAATGCTTATCTCCACGAGATACCTGAAATTTAGTTTTATCTCTCCATAGATCAACATCTACCCAGTTCAAATTTTTATCTTTATCGTCTTTTGCTAAACGTAATTCATCTTTATCAAACCAAATACCCAAACACTTCGGGCAGTAATCAACTTCCACATCATGGAACAAAACTTTCTCTAATTGTTCTTGGTCATTTGGACACTCCATACTTTTATAATAACTAAAATTTTCCCCAAATACAAGTAAAAAAAGACCGCGAGGTTGCACCAAGCGGTTATGATAGGGACGAAACAATGCCGGCCAAAAGCATGAAGCCGAACACGATAAAGTAGATCTCGTCGCTTTTCGAAAGATTCAGCTTGAGTACATCGATTATGTCGTCACTCTTTGGTTGCAGTTCTTCGCCCATCGCTGTTCTCCTTCCAAGGGTTAGTCAACGAAGCCGGTGATATTGTTTCTCTTTTTCCACAGGCAGATGCGAATAGGTCGCACAACTCCGCGCCACAGAAAATATGCGATGGTCGGAACGGCGACGATACTTATGGAAACCCAGTCAGGGATTCCTGTCAACGAATGAATACTGCCCGATAAGGCCACAACGATTCCCAGGATACCAGATAAAAGCGCGAGGATAACCATTTTCAGTCCCCTTCTTGTTGGGTAGTTTATCAACGGACTGTTTCAAACACAAAACTACGATACTTGAACATTACAACAGATAATTATTTTTTGCAAACGCAAACAAAAAAAGGAACTCGCGGGTGCAAGCTCCATGTTGTCGGATTACGGTTTCCCAGTGAGCCCGTCAATCAGCGACAAAAGTTTAGCCATCTTGAACGGTTTCTTCAAAAAAGCATGATAATGGTTGTGGCCCTCAGGGCCTTCTGTACCGCTCATCAAGATCACGCGGGTGCCAGGATGCTCTTTTTTGATCTTCACGAGCAACTGGATGCTGTTTATGTCTGCTCGCGCAACAACGTCAACTAATGCGAGATCGAACTTCTTCCTGAAAGTCCTCATGACATCCCGAGCATGACTGCCGTGATTCACAGGGACAATCACTGCGTCAGGGTGCGCGCTCTTGATTATCGCTTCTATCACTTGCCGAACCGCGTAGTCATCCTCAACAATCAAAATCGTTGGCATTTACTACACTCCTATTGTTGGTGGCCTAGATTTCAATGACCAAAAACTTATAATACATCAAATAGTCCCTATTGTCAAATATTTAAACTAAACAAAAAGAGGGCTTCCGTCCTCCCCATGTTTAAAAGCGAGATAGTAAATTTTTTGAAGGCCCAGGTCGACCCCGCCTTGGCGGGACGAGTTCCTGCTTGCCGAAAAAAGTTTACTATCGAGCGAACTTAGTAGTCCTGGCCCATCATTGGATTCGGCGAGGCGTGATTAGGACAACCTTCTTTTTTGGGCAACTCCGAGACTATTGCTTCAGTTGTTAAAAGCATTGAAGCTGCTGAAACTGCGTTTTCTAAGGCGGTCCTGACAACTTTAGTCGGGTCGACAACTCCTGCTTTTATTAAATTTTCATAAACCATTGTTTGTGCATTAAAACCAAAATCATCCGTACCCTCTTTCACTTTTTGGGCAACTACGGCTCCATCAATACCTGCATTTTCGGCAATCTGCCTGACCGGCTCTTCAATGGCTCTTTTCAAAATATTAACTCCGGTCTTTTCATCGGAACCCAAAGGGTACCCTGACACAACGTTTTCCAGCGCAGATAAAGTTCTTAACAAAGCAACTCCTCCTCCAGGGACAATTCCCTCTTCAACCGCGGCCCGGGTTGCATGCAATGCGTCTTCTAATTTATGCTGTTTTGCCTTTTGTTCAACTTCTGTGGCAGCTCCCACTTTTATAACTCCTACTCCGCCCGACAACTTTGCCAATCTCTCCTGTAATTTTTCTTTGTCGAAATCCGATGTAGCTAAACTTATTTCTTTTTTAATTGCTAAAATCCTTGCTTCAATATCAGTTTTTTCTCCTTTGCCCTCAACAATTGTTGTATTTTCCTTTGTGGAAATCACGCGTCTAGCCTGTCCTAACATTTCAGGTTCAACGTTTTCTAGCTTCATTCCTTTTTCTTCTGAAATAACCTCTGCTCCCGTTACAATGGCAATGTCTTCCAGCATTTCTTTTTTCCTATCGCCAAATCCCGGGGCTTTAACCGCTAGGGCATTAAAAATCCCTCTAATTTTATTTACAATTAAAGTTGTCAAAGCATCTCCGTCAACATCATCTGCAATAATAACCAATTCTTTTTTTCCGGCTTTAACAAGCTTTTCTAGTAAAGGCAGAATTTCCTGCAAAGAACTGATTTTTTTGTCTGTAATTAAAATATACGGCTCTTCTAAACTGGCCTCCATTTTTTCTGTATTGGAAACCATGTACCCGGAAACGTATCCCCTGTCAAACTGCAAACCCTTCACAATTTCTTTTGAAAGGCCAAATGTTTTTGATTCCTCAGTTGTTATTACTCCATCTTTGCCGACTTCCTCCATAACTTCGGCAATCAAATTTCCCATTTCAACATCTTGAGCTGAAATTATGGCAACCTGCGCTTTTTCGTCTTTGCTAGAAATTGGTTTTGACATTTGCTTTAAGGCTTCAACAACCGCATCCTTAGCTTTTATAATTCCTTTTCTTAACGCCAAAGGGTTGGCGCCAGCAGCAACATTTTTAAGGCCTTCCGTAGCAATTGCCTGGCAAAGCAAAACCGCTGAAGTTGTACCGTCTCCTGCAACATCATTAGTTTTTGAAGCAACTTCTTTTATAATTTCAGCCCCAATGTTTTCAATATTGTCTTCCAGCTCAATTTCTTTTGCAATAGATACGCCGTCATTTGTTATGGTTGGTGAACCAAAACCAGGGCCCAAAACAACATTCCTGCCCTTTGGCCCCAAAGTTACTTTTACTGCATTGGCCACTTTGTCCAGGCCTGCTTTTAAGCTTTTTCTTGCATCCTCACTAAATTTTATTTGTTTAGGCATAATTTTAAATTTCTAGTTTTTAATTTTTAAAAGCGAGGCAATAAACTTTTTGCAGTCCCTGGTCCACTTGTCTCCGCAGAGACAAAGGGGGTTACCAGCAGACGGAAAAAAGTTTGTTGCCGAGCGAAAACTTACTGCCGAGCGCAAAAATTACTCTATTATTGCTAGGATATCGCTTTCTGTGGCGATTAAATATTCTTTGTTATCGATTTTTATTTCGCTTGGCCCATATTTCTGAAACAAAACTATATCTCCAGGTTTTACCGACATCATCAGTATTTTCCCGTCATCTGTTTTTTTCCCGGGGCCAGTAGCTATAATTTTGCCTTGCTCTGACTTTTCTTTACTTGCGGTTTCGGGCAAAAATATGCCGGCCTTTGTTTTTTCTTCTTCCTTAATGGGCTCAATTAAAATATGATCTGATAATGGTTTTATTGTCATAATTTTGTTTCTCTTAATTTTTACTTATACAGCATTTTAGAAAAATCCCAACAAAATGTCAAGTTTTTGTAAACAAAAACCGCCTGTGACCCAAGGGGTACCCCAAAACGGTTTTTGTTTATTGCGAAGTTTTCTGAATCAACAGATTAAGTAATGCTTTTGCCTGCACAGTTGCGTCTTCCTTGGTTTGGCTATTTACGAATTTTTGCCATTGGTCAAAAATTTCGGTGTCATTCAGCGCCCTTACTGCAGTTTCCAAGGAAAGCCTTGTGTCAAGGTCAATTGCTTCGCCGGACAACAAAACTTTCTCGGTAAATAAATTCCTAAAACTCAAAACCTTCTGGTTTATTTGGTGCTGCTGATAGGCCTGCGCGTTTTTGATGATAATAAAAACCAAAGCCCCGTTAAGTATTAGAGATATGCCGGCAAAAACGCAGAGTACTGCTATGAAAAACGTTTTTTTGTCCATAAAATAGTTAAAATTAAAATTATTATAATTAAAAGCAAAATGATAATCATTGTCGACCAATTAAGCCATTCTGGCATTAGGGTTTTGGTCTTCAACTCAATATCCATTGTCACGCCGTTATCTTCCTTAATAGAAAAAGTATCGCTCTTGTAGTCAAGATAATTCGGCGAGGTAGCTGTTAAATAATAAGTGCCCTGCGGAACCAAGAAAGAATATTTGCCCGTGTCGTTAGTAATAATGGGGTTTTTCTGCAGAAATTTATCCGCTGGCCAAAGTTCATATTTCTCCGTATCGGGATTTAACCAATGAATTGAAACTATTGCATTCTGGATTCTTAATTTGCCTTCTGATGTTTGCTTATAAACATAACCTTCCGGGTCAACTAATAATGTAAGACTGGTTTCTGTGGCAGTTAGGGATACATCTTTATATTCGGCAATAGTGGAAACTTCGTATTCCCCTTCGGCTGATGGAGCATTGATTTCTGCAGCAAAAACTCCTGATTTTATTTCTTTATATTCAAACTTTTGCACCAAAAGACCGCTTACCGCGGAATTTTGTGCTGTCGGCACGGGGTTAGCAACCATTAAGGCGGCAGTAAATAATTTAGTGAAGACATTCTTGCTAGGCTGACTGGCGCTCGCCAAACTCTTTAAAGTTATGAGACCAGTCACCCTGCTGGCAGGATTGTCCGGCTTTATTACCAGCTGGATGGGTTTGCCGGAAATGGCTCTAATCTTTTGTTGTGTTTTGCCTTTGTCATCTACTGAAAGTACAGAACTGAAATCAATTAATCCTCCTGATGCTTTCGCAAAAACAATGTTGCTTGGCATTTTACTAATTACCTTTGCGCTTAACTCCGCCAATGGAACTCCTTTAATGCCAGCAATTGCATCAGCTTGCAAATTTTCCGCTGGTGAAAGAACTGTTTGTGTTAATCCTGGCAGATATAACTCTGTCTGGCCTAATCTCTTAATGTCGCTTAAATTATTAAGGTTAATAGCTAAAGCATCCAATACTTTTTTTAGCTGAGGCAATTTACTGGCAAAAAACCCAATGTCTGTGCCAACTTGAGACAAAGCAAATTTGCCAAGAGGATTTATATCCATAATTTTCAATCCTTGCAATGCTTCTGGTGTTTCCTGCGGTATTAATGGCGTCTGGCTGCCTCCGAATAGTCCGGCAATCTGTCTTCCAATAATTGCTATTTGATTGGCAATGTTCGTTACTGCGTCTGCAACTCCGGAGGCCGGTGTGCTGGCCGGATTGGTTGTGCCATTGTTTGTTGGGACAACAACCGGCTCAGGCGGTGGAACAGTCGCTCCGCCTCCGCCAGAAATCAAACCTCCGCTTCCCCCGCAGTTCATTGTTGATTTGGTTGTGGTTGACGACCAGCTAGTTTCTGCGAGGTCGGCGCTCCTGGCCTTAACCCTGAATGAATAACTGGTCCCGCAAGTAAGACCTGACGTAACCCAAGTGGTGCTGGTTGTCCAGCCGAAGTTCGTGGAGTTAGTGATGTTTTCTATGTAGTACTGGGTGTCGGCCGGGTTTCCATTTGCTGACCAGTTAGCTGTCAGCTGGCTGGTTGAATCTGCAAATATGATAAGGTCTGTTGGGGCGTTGGATATGTTAATTGTTTGTGTTTTTACAGTTTCGGAATTAGAAACAAGATCAGTTGAAGCATATCTGATATATGAAGTTCCTTTTGTTAGAATTGTGACTGGGACAGTATATACCAAGTTTGGCGTACAGGCCGAAGGTCCTGAGCCTGTCGAAGGATCGGTACAGTACAAGGTGGCAGAACAACTGCTTCCCGATCCGTCGGAGCAAGCAAGAGAAACTGTCACATTGCTGCTGGTCCAAGAGTTAAAAGTATAACTGCCTGCATCGGCTACGGTGACGGGTGCAGTGGTGTCTATCTTAACTGTTTTGGAAACAGTGGTCTGCGTGTTGCCGGCGTTGTCTTCTGATGCGTATCTAAAGTAACTAGTTCCTTCGGTTGAGATGGTGACTGGCACGGTGTAAGCAGTGCCTGAAGAAACTGTGCAAGTGTTATTTGTGTCTTGGCAATATTTTGTGTACGCAATTCCCGAACCGCCCGCATCTGTTGGAGTCAGCGTGATTGTCTGACTAACTGATTGCCACGAATCATTATTGGTAAAATTATCTGTGGTGGTTGGCGTGGTTGAATCTACCAAGTATGTTGTTGTTCGCTCCGTGCCGTAAACTGTTCCGTCGTAGGTTCGGCAATAAACTGTACGGGTGGCGTTACCTGTGGCAACTGCATAAGTACAAGTCATTGTGCTGTATGGACTAGTGTAACTGGCGTTAGCTTGCGTGCACAGGGTGTCGGAGATTGTTGCTGAACCTGTTTCATTGCAGTAATATTTTAGCGTGTCTGACTCGCCGTCGCCCTGGCCAGTTGGAGTTATTGTGATTGTCTCTCCTCCTTTAATTGGATCTGGTGAATCGGCTATGCTGGTTAATGTTGGGGCAGTGTTAAACAGCCAATTAGTTAAATTACCCGAGTTGGTGGAGTTAGTTCCTACTGCATTGATGGCAGTGGCGTTGGTGTTGTTGGAATCTTTGACATCAAGATAGCTAATAGTTCGTGTTCCTTGTGGGTTAATGTTCCACTGGGTTGGCGAAGATGACGAACGAAGTGAAAGCAACTGACCTGAAGCGCCGTTAAGTGTGAGCGTATTTGAAATTGTTTGTGTTGTTCCGGCGGTAAAAGTTAGCGTGTCTGCCGAGGTCACGGATTTTGTTAAATTATAGAAAGCGTTGGAGCCGGAGATTGTTTGGCTGGCTCCGTTAAAAGTGACCGCAGAGCCAGTACCAGAAGTAAATGTACCAGAATTAGTCCAATTACCAGCGGCGGCAACGGTCCCATTATTAGTTAAAGTTGTGCCCGTGTTTACAACGAGCGTCTCACCAATGCCTGTAATAGTTAATGCGTCATCAGAGCCAACTTGGAGACTACCTTTATTAGAAATAGTAAGAGAATTTATTGTAATTGAGACTACTGCACTACCACTTAGGTCAGTAACAACACCAGCACCGGTGGTCACACTATTGTTATCAACCGTAAGGTCGCCATAGGTTTGCGCCTGAGCCTTTTTGTAAACAGTCCCCGCCGCGCCAGCATAAGTTCCAGTACCCCCATAAGCAGATAAAGTAGTTGGGGTAAAACTGGAAAAATCTGCATTTGTCCCCGTAAGAATTATTGCAACCCTTCCACCACCGCCAGCGCCACGTTGATTATTAGGAGCAGAACCTCCGTTTGCAACAACAGTACCACCACCGCTTATGGTTCCGGTGGTAATATAAACGCTTCCGCCAGACCCACCGCAAGCAGCAGTTCCACTCGCGCTAATTGCGCCGGATATATCAGTCGCTCCACTAATGTTTAAAACAATTGCTCCACCGCCAGCGCCGCTTGATCCTCCACTTCCTATATTTGCCGGAGCGGTCACCGAGTCATAAGTTACGCCGAACAAAGCCGTATAGATTCCTCGTGACCCTAGGCCACCGTAACTACCGCCACCTTCATTATTTCTACCAGGGCCTTGATTTGTAGTGTATCCTTTTCCAGTAACATTAATCGTTCCCGTTGCACCAAGAGTAAAATTACCATTAACTGTGAAATTAAGTTTGTACGTTTCAGCTGAAGAGTTAGCCAAATGATTCATATCCCCACTGACAGAGACATTGCCATTAACAGTAATAACGGCACTCCCAGCGGCTGTAAAACTACCCCCGGAGTCGACAGTAAAATCACCATTAAAAGTATGCGCCACAGCTGAAACAAACTGGGCGTGATTTCCAATAGTCAGGGAAGTCGGATTAAATACCGAAGTACTCAAAATAGTAAAAATATAGTTTGCGTAAGAAAAAGCTCCGGCTGGGATTGTTAAGGTTCCACCACCCAATGTAATGCCCGTATTGTAATTTGTTGAATCAAAAGTTACTGTTACGGCAGTAAGATCAAGAGTCGCACCACTTGGTATACCAATCGTACCGCCCCTATTCAAGGTAATATTAGGGACAGTCCAAGATTGGCCGGAAGGAATAGCTGTAGTAATTCCAACCGCTGCTACTACGTTATTATTATCAATTGTAATAACACCTTGCCCCCCTGTTTGAGCCTGAGTTTCTTTGTAAATCGTTCCGGCAGCGCCAGCATAAGTTCCGGTACCCCCATAAGCAGATAAAGTAGCCGGGGTAAAACTGGAAAAATCAGCTCCAGTGCCGGTAAGAATAAGGGCAACCCTTCCACCACCGCCAGCGCCACGTTGATTATTAGTAGCAGAACCTCCGTTTGCAACAACAGTACCACCACCGCTTATGGTTCCGGTGGTAATATAAACGCTTCCGCCCGACCCACCACCAGCAGCTCCACTCGCGCTAATTGCGCCGGATATATCAGTCGCTCCACTAATGTTTAAAACAATTGCTCCACCGCCAGCGCCACCATCCCCTCCGCTTCCAAGATTAACGGGGCTAGTCAGTGAACCATATGTCGCACCAAAAAGAGCAGTATATATACCTAATGCCGATAAACCGCCATAGCTACCGCCTGTGTAACCAGAACTATGTTTGCCTGGACCATTATTTACCGAATATCCTTTTCCGTCGGCATTCATCGTGGCGGTAGCACCGAGGGTGAAGTTGCCGCCGACGGACATTGTCAGTTCGTATTTATCTCCGAGCGCTGTGGTGGTGTTCACGGTGTGGGTGAGGTTGGCGGTGTCGGAAATGTCAACGTTGCCCGAAACAGTTAAGGCCGGTGAATCTTTAGTTGTATTGGCAACATTAAATGTGAGAACTGTTGCGCCTGAAATTGTTAGTGAGGCAATTGTTGTGGCTGCTGATAATGTCGGCGCGTTGGTGTAAGTGCCATTAATTACCACTGCGCTTGTTGCGCCCGGAACTCCTCCGCTGTCTGATGTCCAATTGCCGGCAGTAGCCCAGGCAGTGGAATCTGAACCGTCCCATGTATAAGTATCTCCAACAATAAAGGGTGAACCGTTGTTGCCTGCGCCTTGAGCCGAGACCGAGCAGGCCGAGGCTGCATTGTTGTCGCAGACAAAAGCATACCAAGTATTGCTTCCCACGTTTGCCGATGTCGTGGCAAAATTACAGGTTGCTGCACTTGCCGATGCAGTTGAACCAGACACGCACCAAGTTTGGTCTGTGGCACAAGTTGGAGCGTCGCTGTTTACAGGAGTTATTGCGTCTGTTTTGCAAACAGCCAAATAGTAATTATCTGATTCTGTGTCGGTTGCTGTTGCTGTAAATGTTACGTTACTTCCAGAAATAGTTGGCGTTGCTGTTGACGAACCTCCATCCGACGGACCTGTACCAATGGCCGGCGCGGTGTTGGATGGCGCCGCAGTTGTTGTTATATCTATATAGGGTTGATTGCTTGCTGCCCTAGAGGTATTTATTCCCATATAACAAATACCCTGCAGGCCAGAATTATTTGTTAGGTCGTCGTCCGATCTTAACCCCAACAGAGAATAACCTGTTTTATTTATCCATGTTAGACCTGTCGCATTTAAAGTGTAAATCTGCCAATCTGCCGCATGGGCATTATTCCAATAGTGTCCGCCATCAACCGAACCTACATTATCAAAATCACTGGAAACTAAAAGTGATGTAGAAGCCTGAGACGTTTGGACCACGTCCACTTGGCAGGTTGCCAATCCGCAAGAGTTCTGATTGCTTTCGTAACCATAAAAGATAGCACTGTCTATTGTATCGGTGTCAGTTATACCAGAAGTGTCTATTGGGAAAAATGCTCTTTTTATACTATAACCAAGAAGCGCGCCCTCAGCGTCTGCAAGTGCCACTGTGCTAAGAGTGTCTGCTGTTCCTCCAGTTGTGTCGTCGTGAACTGAAGCCCAAGAACCGCTACCACCAGTTGTAATAGAACCATCTCCAGACCCAACATAATAAGTCGTGGTGTCATCGGTCATCAAAGGATAGACAGCTTTATCTAAAATATCTTGGGTAATTGTTTTTCGTAAATATGTCTTACCGTTTTCAGTGTATAACTGAATATCTACCGGCTGGTTAATTGGTCTAATAGTGTAATCTGCGGTGGATCTTCTGCTGTCCCACACGCTTGCCTGCCTAATAAAGGAATCTCCAATTGATATCTGAGTTCCCGTGAAATCCAGAGGTGACGACTTATCCCATTCTGTTCCGTCGGCTTTTGTGATGGTGGCGTTTTGGGGTATGTCTAATTCGAAATCAAAAGTTAGGTCTTGGCTTGTTGTTGGTTTTTGGTTAATGACAACTTCTTTTTTCAAACCGCCCCAATAAGCATAAGTTTTCAAATCTATGCCCTGGCCGAAGGCGTCTTTGTATAAGACGTAGTTGCCGTCGGTTTGGTTGTTAAAGACTTCTCCTTCAACGTGGCTTGTGACCGGTTTTGCTTTAATCGTTTGATTAGCGCCTTCATAGTTATTGTAAAACTTAAACCAATCATCGGCGTAATCGGGAAGCTTAGCATAATAAGAAGCTTTGGTTAAAACCTGGCCTCCGGAAATTGGGTGCAAGGATGTGTCTATCTTTTGGAAATCATTGTTTTTATCTTTGTAATTAATCTGGCCGGTGTGAATTTTGTAATTCTTTGAGCCGTTGCCCAAGTCAAAAACATTTTGAGTATATGTTCTTTGGTCAACTAGTTCGCCGGGGGCGGCGTTCGACGCTTCAGTATTATTAGTATCAACTACATATACCTGTTCTGATAAGTGAGGGACGGTCCATTCAATGTAATCAATCATCCAGTCGTCGTTTGTGTCGTAGATAATAAAGTCAACGGGGTCTTGGCCTCCGCCTTCTTTTTGGTGATAGAGTTTAATTAAATCTCCTTCTCCAACTGGAATTGTGTTATCGAGCTGGGTGTAAGCTAAAACATTGGTGTATTGGTTAGGATTTAGGGTTGAGGGGTTAGGGTTTAGTGAAGACGATTCGTCGGGGACGGAAATCGTAACTGTCTTTCCCGTATTTGTTTCCTGCTCTGTAATCGTCGGTGCTGGTGTTTCAAATGTAACCTGAACGACTTCGTCTGTGTTGGTAGTAGTTTCTGCAGTTAGTTCTGTTGCAGGTTCTTCTGGCGTTGGCTCAACGACTGGCACTTCTTCTGGTGCCGGTTCAACAACTGGCGTTTCAGCGACTGGCGTTAAATCCGAGGGACTGGTGGTTTCTGAAATAGACGGTAGATCTTGGGTGCTAGGTGTTGGTTCGGGTGAAGTGGAGGAAGCTTCCGATGATAAATCAACTAACTTTGCGTCGGGTGTGGGCTGGATTTCCGGCTGGGTTATCTGCTCTACTACCGAGCTGACTCCGTCCTCAACACTGGAAAGAAAATACTTGCTGATTGAATTAAATAAACTGGCTACGAAAAATGATTTCGGTTGATTGGCCCTGGCCAGTTGTTCTTTTTGTTTCAAAGATAGCTGTTGTTCTGTGGGTTTTGCTTTCAGGGTTGCGGCTGCCTGCTTTGCTGTGACGGTTGTAATTTTAATATTCTTTGCTGACTTGGGGAGCTTGAGGAGATACTGATTGGAGTTGATGTCGCTTTTTTTTACTAGGGTTGTCCACTGCACGGGGTAGCCTCCGGCTACGATGGAGCTTGTTTTTACTGTCTGGGTCTGGGTTGGTGCGATAAGCGCGGTTTGGTCGGGTAGCGGACTATAAAAAAATGAGGGAAAAGCAACTATGCCCAATAAAATAACCAAGCTCGCAGCAATAGATAATGAAACAACGCCGGCTGTTTTGTTTGACGCCGGTTTCTTTAGAAATTTTATTATTTTTGGCGCAGGACCAAAACCGTCGGCAAAGGCCGGACTTTCTGGAAACAGCTGGAGTTTATGATAGTTCTTGCGATATCCCATTTATTTTGGAAGAATAACTACCGATGAACCTTGCGTTTGACCGCTGGGCAATAATTTCAAAACTACATTCACATTATCTCCTATTTTAATATCGCCAAATGAGACTGCCTGCTGGGTTGGGGCGCTGGTCTTGTCACTAACAGTAAAAGAATAAACACGGGCGCTATCTGCTACCGAAATTAATAAATTTTCTCCCAAATTGCTCAATGTTATATTTCTTCCTTCTATCTTCGCAACCGTGCCATAAGCATTTATTGAAGAAACCACCTTTGAAGACAACGTATTTATTGCTTGGTTCTTAGTGATTTGTACCGTATTATTTGCCTGATAAATCATTCCCAAAACCATTCCTGCTAAAAATAAAATTATGCCAGCTATTATTAAGATGACTAATTGTTTTTTATTATACATTTTTTGTGGCCAATTATATTGCTTTATTATATCAAAAAAGAGATTACAATAAAAGCAACAAAAAAGCCCCGCTTAGCGGGGGCTTTTTTATAGATATTTTGCTGTGTATCCTTTTTTAGATTTTTTAACCATTTCTGGCGTTCCTTCTGCAATAATTTTACCCCCGCCATCCCCACCTTCGGGGCCCAAATCAATCAACCAATCGGCATTTTTTATTAAATCTATGTTGTGTTCAATAACTAAAACTGTATTGCCCTTATCAACAAGACCGCCCAAAACAGAAATTAATTTTTTAATATCGTCAAAATGCAAACCAGTTGTGGGCTCATCTAATATATACAATGTTCTGCCGGTGCCTTTGCGAGAAAGTTCTGTTGCCAATTTTACTCTCTGCGCTTCCCCGCCGGACAGCGAAGTGGCTGCCTGCCCAAGCTCAACATAAGAAAGCCCAACTTCTTTTAAGGTTTTTAATTTTTCATAAAGCCCTGTAATATTCTTAAAAAACTCAAGCGCATCTTCAACTGTCATTTCTAAAACCTCGGCAATGTTTTTGTCTTTATAGGTAACCTCTAAAACTTCTTTGCTATATCTTTTGCCATGACACTCTTCACATTCTACATAAATATCTGGTAAAAAATACATCTCCACTTTTTTCTGCCCTTGGCCTTCGCAAGCCTCACACCTTCCACCTTTTACATTAAAGCTAAACCTGCCAGCTGAATATCCACGCACTCTGGCTTCTTTTGTTTTTGTAAAAATATCTCTTATGTGTGAAAATGCCCCAGTATATGTTGCTGGATTTGATCTCGGAGTACGTCCAATTGGTGATTGATCAACCAAAACAACCTTATTTAAGTTTTCAATTCCCAAAATTTCTTTATGCTTTCCAGGTTCATCTTTTGCTCTATAAAACTTTTTCAATAAAGATTTTGCCAAAATGTCGTTAACCAAAGACGACTTTCCTGAACCAGAAACTCCTGTTACACAAACAAATTTCTCCAATGGTACTTTTACATCTATGTTCTTAAGATTGTGTTCCTCTGCGCCCTTAATAACTAAATATTTCTGGTTTTTATCTTCTTTTTTAGTCTTCTTCCCATCAATTCCTACAGTTTTTCTGCCAGATAAATAATCACCAGTTAATGTGTGTGCTTTTAATATTTCTTTATAAGTTCCTTCAAAAACAACTTTTCCTCCGTGCTTTCCTGCACCAGGTCCAATTTCTACCATCCAATCAGCTGACGACATTGTTTGAGGATCGTGCTCACACACAACCAATGTGTTTCCCAAATCTCTTAACCTTTTTAAGGTATCTATTAGTTTATGCTGGTCTCTTGCATGCAAACCAATTGACGGCTCGTCTAATATATACAAAACGCCCGACAATTTAGAACCAATTTGGGTTGCCAGTCTTATTCTTTGCTCTTCTCCGCCAGCTAATGTGCCTGATTTTCTAGACAAAGTTAAATATGAAAGCCCAACATCATTTAAAAACTGTGCTCTGTCAATTATTTCTTTTAAAATTGGCTGGCTTATTTTATTCTCACCTAAACTGGTAAAAAAACTTTTTAATTTTTCAATAGGCAATTCAACAACTTTATCAATAGACAGGCCATGCCCTGAGCTTGCCGAAGGGTCGGGCAACGTTACTGCCAAAACTTCTGCTTTCAACCTTTTGCCTTGGCACTTTGGACAAATTTTAATTACCATATACTGCTCAATTTCTTGGCGTGTCCAATCGGAATCGGTTTCATGATATCTACGTTCTAGGTTAGCAGTTACTCCCTCCCAGCCACCGGGGCCATCACCATTTAAAATAATATCAATAATTTTTTTAGGCAAATTTCCTATTTCTTCATCTAAAGAAAATTTATACTTATCGGCCAAACCAGATAATATTGAATAATAATATCCTTGCCTGCCAACTTTGTGTGAAGCGCGTGACCATGGCCAAATTGCTCCCTCGGCAATTGTTAAACGTTTGTTTGGAATTACCAATTCAGGGTCAACTTCAAGTTTTTCACCAAGACCGGTACATTCGGGGCAAGCTCCATAAGGATTATTAAAAGAAAATAATCTTGGCTCTAGCTCTGGCAAAGAAATTCCACATTCCTCACAAGCAAAATGCTCGGAAAATATTAAGTCTTTTTCTCGATTGTCATTTTGATTTTTGATTTTTAAATTTTGATTTATTATTACTATTCCTTTACCAAGGTGCAAAGCGGTTTCTAATGAATCAACCAAACGCGACCTATCTAAATCTTTATCTAAGGCAAGCCTATCAACAACCACTTCTATGTCGTGCTTTTTTTGCTTGTCTAATGGTTTATTTACTGCTTCCTCAATTTGAAAAATATTTCCATCGATTCGCACCCTTACAAACCCGCCTCTTTGAATTTCTTCCAAAACTCCATGATGCTCACCTTTTTTATTTCTTAAAACCGGACCCAAAATAACAATTTCAGAATTTTTTGGCAATTTAAGAACTTGGTCTACAATTTGATCAACTGTTTGCCGTGAAATTAATTTTCCACAATTTGGACAATGCGGTTTGCCTATTCTTGCATATAAAAGACGCAGATAATCATAAATTTCTGTAATTGTACCCACAGTAGATCTTGGATTATGCGTGGACTTACGTTGATCAATAGAGATTGCTGGGGAGATTCCTTCTATTTTATCTACATCGGGTTTATCCATTACACCTAAAAACTGCCTAGCATAAGCTGACAAACTTTCAACATATCTGCGTTGACCCTCGGCATACAAAGTATCAAAGGCCAAAGATGATTTTCCCGAGCCAGAAAGCCCAGTAACAACAATCAACTTATTCTTTGGCAAATCAAGATCTATGTTCTTTAGATTATGAACTCTTGCCCCGCGTATTTTTATAAAGTTGTCTACCATAAAATATAGTGCTTCATTATA
>Ga0247841_10002605_pt1 | contig 35553 bp, 17 predicted proteins | sample LaCruzMarch2015__2_FD_192410 | JGI IMG/M metagenome (GOLD analysis project Ga0247841, IMG submission 192410) | Freshwater microbial communities from meromictic Lake La Cruz, Castile-La Mancha, Spain - LaCruzMarch2015_18m | ecosystem: Environmental > Aquatic > Freshwater > Lake | place: Spain... | reverse complement strand
TCGATGTCGACTTGGCGCATCCTGGCCCTGAAGAAGGGGCCAAGGGTTGGTCTGTTCGCCCATTAAAGCGCTGCGTTAGTTGGGTTCAGAGCGTCGCGAGACAGCTCGGTCTCTATCCGTTGTGACCGTTCGATTCTTGAAGGGATTCATCCACAGTACGAGAGGACCTGGATGAGGGTACCGCTGGTGTGCCAGTTGTTCTGTCAAGAGCATCGCTGGGTAGCCACGTTCCTATTTAGATAACTGCTGAAAGCATCTCAAGCAGGAAACTGACCCTAAGATAAGGAATCGTATTTCAGCGAAAGCTGAAAGAGAAATCGCCAGGAGACTACTGGTTAATACTTTACATGTGGAAGGCTCGTGAGAGTTTAAGCTAAGTAAAGAGAAGATTGAAGAAATTTTTACAATATAATGCGGTTTTTAGCCCCGATATTTATATCGGGATTAGAAACCGATTGGCGGCTCAATTTAGGAGCCAAGAGAAAGGAAAAAACTTTAATCATTAAAAATAATTATTTCGAGTTTAGTTTTTCAATTCTGGTCATCAGAGCGAGGTGGAACCACCTCTTCCCATTTCGAACAGAGAAGTGAAACGCCTTAGCACCGACAATAGTCTTCCCGTAAGGGACCCTGAAGATAGGTCGTGGCCAGAATTGAGAAACTAAACATTTTAATATTAAGTTTTCGTCACAATTTTTATGTCTGGTGAATGTGCGTTGCACGTTCAAGGCCATAAAATTATGAATTCAAACTTTAATATATTATTCAATAGATTTAAATTTTATTATTAATTTATTTGGGGTAACCAATCCCTCTTTTCTCCCAAATATTTGGGAGATTTTTTTTAAATATGGCTAAGAAAGAAAAAAAAGTCAAAAAGAATGATGTCATTTTGACAATGGAAGAACTTTTGAAATCTGAAGGTGTTAAGCTTTTAGGATTAAAAAAAGGACAGGAAATTAAAGGAAAGATTACCTCAATTAAGAATAAAGCTATTTTTGTGGACATTGGCGCTAAAACTGACGCTATTGTTATGGGTAAGGAATTTGAATTTGTTAAAGATTATGTCACTGATTTAAAAACTGGTGATGAAATTGAAGTTCAAGTTAAATCTCCAGAAAATGATAAAGGTCAAATTTTAGTATCTATTCGTGGTGCTGCTTCTGGTTATGGTTGGAACTACTTTAAAGAAAAAGAAAATAGTGGTGGTGAAGTAACTGTTTTTGCTAAAGAATTAAATAGAGGTGGATCAGTTGTGGTTGCTCCATTTGGTTTCTTTGGATTTATCCCTGGTTCTCAAATTGGAACTAAATATGAAGGTGATCCAGATAAAATGATTGGTAAGAAGATTAAAGTTAAAGTCTTAGAAGTTGATCAAGCTAAAAATAGATTGGTTTTTTCTGAAAGATTAGTTTCTGAACCAGAAAAAGTTGGTGAAGAAGTTAATGCTATCGATAAATTGCAAATTGGTGATATTTTTGATGCTAACATCATGAGAGTTGAACCTTTTGGTATTTTTGTCCGAGTTGATAGTGCTAAAGATGGTACTGCTTTGAATCTTGAAGGTTTGGTTCACATTTCAGAAATTTCTTGGGAAAAGGTCAATGATTTGACTGCAATGTACAAGCCAAAGAATAAAATTCAAATTAAATTGATTAATAAAGATGACGGAAGACTCCAATTCTCTGTTAAGAGACTTTATGATGATCCATGGTCTGATATTGAAGGTAAATATCCAAAAGATAAAGAAATGGAAGGTGAAGTGGTTAGATTGGCAAACTTTGGAGCTTTGGTTAAATTGGAAACTGGTGTTGAAGGTTTAATCCACATTTCTAAATTAACCGGTGGTGTTAATTTGAAAGAAGGTGAAAAAGTTTCTGTTTATATTGAAAGTGTTGATGTTCCTAAGAGAAAAATTTCTTTGGGATTGGTAAATACTGACAAGAAAAACGTGATTTATAAGTAATAAATCTCCCTAAATCCCTCTTTAACAAGAGGGACTTAAAAAAGCCCCTGTAATAAGGGGCTTTTTTGATGGACTTCGTCAGAGGCCCTAGAAATGATGAAATTTTTTTTGTTGATATAAATATCAAATTTTTTGTCATACATTTTTTTGACTGGTGAATGTGCGTTGCACGTTCAAGGTCTTCAAAAATGATGACTTCAAAATTTATTGTTAATAATATTTAGTATAATTAGAAATGAAAAATAAAGAGACATTGTTTGTGTGTAGTAATTGTGGAAATGAGTTTTCTAAGTGGTCTGGGCAGTGTGCTGGTTGTGGGGAGTGGAATTCTATAAAAGAGGTGTCTGGTAAATTTGGAGTGAAAAAAAACAAGAATGAGAGATCGACATTAGGGCGGACATATCGGTCCGCCAGTACAGGTCAAATTGAGATTGTAAATTTGGGAAAAATTGAGGTAAAAACTGAAGAAAATAAACATATCTTTTCTACTACAATATCGGAATTTGATAGAGTTTTGGGTAAAGGAATTGTTCAAGGTTCAGCAGTGCTTTTTGCGGGCGAACCAGGGATTGGAAAAAGTACTTTATTAACACAATTAATTGGAAAGATAGGCGGATTATATGTGGCTGGAGAGGAGTCGGCACAACAGATTCATCTTAGAGTGAAAAGATTAGGCTTAGACGAGAATAATTTCGATATCTTAGGCACAAACTCAATAGACGAAATAGAGGAATTTTTAGATCGAACAACTAATTTGTACAAAATAGCTGTGGTTGACTCGATTCAAGTGATGAGCTGTGAAAATACCACTGGGGTGATAGGGTCGGTGAGTCAAATTAAGGAATCAACTTTTCGACTGATTCAAATTGCTAAGAAAAAAGGGATAGCTATTTTTATTGTTGGTCATGTGACAAAGGATGGGGATATCGCCGGGCCAAAACTTTTAGAACATATGGTGGATACTGTTTTGTATTTTGAGGGAGAGAAGAATGGGGATTTGAGAATTTTGAGAACTAGCAAAAATAGATTTGGGGCAACTGATGAAGTTGGGGTTTTTAAGATGGAAGAAAAAGGATTGAGAGAAATTAAAAGTGAAGAAATTAACTTAATAGATTCTAAAGAAAATAAAATTGGGTCAGCCATAACTATAGTGATGGAGGGAACTCGGCCAATGATGTTGGAAGTTCAAGCTTTAGTGGTGGAAAGTTTTGCGCCAATGCCAAAAAGAATATTTTCTGGAGTTGATTATAATCGGGGACAACTGATGATTGCGATTGCTCAAAAATCATTGGGAATACCTTTATATAAATATGATGTTTTTATTTCGGTGACTGGAGGAATAAAAATTGAAGAAACAGCAGCAGATTTGGCGGTATTAGCGGCAATGTGGTCAAGCTATAAAGAAAAACCTCTCTCAGGACGAACGATTTATATTGGAGAGGTAAGTTTGCTCGGAGAAATTAAAAAAGTAAACAATTTAGAAAAGAGACAAAAAGAAGCGGAGAGTTTGGGAAGAAAATTAGTAGAAATGAAAAATGTAAAAGATCTAAAAAATTTTTAAGGTGTATAATCTGGCTAAGGAACCTTAAAAATTTGTGTTTGTCTTTTTTTCTTTCAAAGATTTTGAAGCAAAATCTGAGAAAAAATAGTAGCTATTTAACATTTTTTAGAAATGGGGTGATGATGTGTGGTATGAGAATTGTACTGATCACAAGATAGATATCTTTGATCTATCTGGGAAAAAATTAATAAAAACTATTATTCCTGGTGGAGTGGTAACTCGAGCAACATTTGAGCATAAACAAGTTAGTAAAGATCAGGGAATTCCACTAATTGTTGATTTTATAACTTCAGTGGAAGATTTACCAGAACAAAAGGATGGGGTGGTTTTAGTAGTTTCCCATATAATTAGGGAGTTTTTGCCTGAGAGAAAAGATTTGGCTTCTCCTGGTGAAATTGTTAGATCTAAAAGTGGTAAAAGAATTGGCTGTAGAGGGTTAATAATAAATAGCTAGTTCTCTTTTTTAAAGGGGAGTGAAGAGTTTTAAGATTTTTAATCTTATTACTTTTCACTTTCCTATCTAAACTTTAAAGGAAAAGAAGATAAATGTTTTTTAAAGCCGGAGATTTAATCTCCGGCTTTTTTGTTGTCATCTTATAGAAGGTAATTGGATTGGTTAGTGTTTCTTTTTGTCGTTTTTAGGGGATTTAGTGATGTTGGTTATTTTCTTAGTTATCCTTAAGTTATCCACAACGACTGAATAATGTTTAAAATGTCCTAAATTGAACCTAATTTGTATAAATAAAAAAATATAGGATATCTTATTTTTGGACACCAAATAAATATAGGATATAGACAAGGTAAAAAAAAATGTTATATTTAATCAATGCTTCAATTAATAACAAGACTTTTTTCTAAGAAACAAGAGAAGATAAATAAAAAATCCGGCAAAGGATTAGGTAAGAATAGTTGGGCTGAAAAACAGCTCAAAGAGATGGGAAAACTTAGAGGGAAGTTGATCTTAATGTAACTTAAAAATTTAGATGTTGGGGAAATAACGGTAGTTGTTTTCTTTGGTGGAGGAAATACTCCGATAAATCGGAGTCTTGTGTTTGAGTAAATTTTTGTCGCCTTCGGCTATAAAATTTACGCAAACAAAAGAAAAAGAAACAGCGTCATCGATATTCTCAAAGCAGGTGGAACACGTATAACGTTGTTTCTTCAACTTCTAAAATAAAGGTAATTGATTTAAAAGTCAAATTATTTTTAGCCTATTTTTAGGCTTAATAAATTTAGTTTAGGCTTAATAACAGTGTTGAGAGTAGAAGAGGGGGCAGGTCTTCTACTTTCAACACTGTTATAGAAGATTGTTTTTTTTATTTTTTTAAATTTTTATCATGAATTTTTTATGTCTGGTGAATGCGTGGCGTTCAAGGCCATAAAAAATTATGATTGCAAATTTTAAATTAATAATTGACAATGATATCTAAAATAGATAGAATGTACTTGATTTCCAAAATGTTCGCTGTTTTCTATGTTTGACCTACCCGTAAAAATTTTTATTTCCAAAATATAATTTGATTATTTATTCCCATACCTAAAAATGATAAAGAAAGATGCAAAGATGCCAAAAGATGGCGTTAAAAATGAAGCTGTCGTTGAGACGGTTAATGAAACTGTTAAAGCTGTTGAGTCTGAGCCAAAAGCTGAATTTAAGATTGAACCAATAATTAAAACTGAACCTGTTGCTGAAAAAGTTGTTGAAGTTGTTAAAACTGAGGCTAAGCCTGAGGTTAAAACTAATACTGAAATTCCAAAAGTTGAACCTGTGGTTAAAACTAATAATACCGTGACCTTTGTTAAGCAACCACAACCACAATATCAACAACAAGCTCCTAGAATTCAACCAATGCAACAAAATCGACCACAACAAAATAACTATAATCAACAACAAATGAATGTTCCAACTGAGCCAATTACTGGAGCTTTGGACGTGATGCCTGATGGCCAGGGTTTTGTGCGACCTAAATTTACACCTACTTATAGAGATGCTTATTTACCTGCAATGCAGGTGAGAAAGTATGGATTGAGAAGTGGAGATATTGTGGTTGGTGCTGCAAAAGCTCCTAAAGATGGGGAAAAATATTTTGCTATGACCAGAATCGATAAGGTTAATGGAGAGCCTTTGACTGTGGCCTTGAGAAGACCGGAATTTAAAGATTTGGTTCCAATATATCCAAATAAACAAATTAAATTAGAGACTAGCTCTGATATTTTATCAACTAGAATTATTGATCTTTTTTCGCCAATTGGTTTTGGCCAAAGAGGGATGGTGGTGTCTCCACCAAAAGCTGGTAAAACTACTTTATTAAAGGAAATTGCGGCTGGTGTTTCTGAAAATTATCCTAATGTTCATTTGATGGCGGTATTGGTTGGAGAAAGACCTGAAGAAGTGACTGATATGCAAAGATTTATTAAGGGTGAAGTTGTGGCTTCTAGTTTTGATCAAAAACCAGAAGAACAAACAAAGGCGGCTGAAGTGGCAATGGAAAGAGCAAAAAGATTAGTGGAAATGGGAAAAGATGTGGTTATTGTTTTTGATTCTATTACTAGATTAGCTAGAGCTTACAACTTGGCTATTCCAACTTCCGGTAGAACTTTGTCTGGTGGTTTTGATCCAGCAGCCTTGTATCCTTCAAAAAGATTTTTTGGAGCGGCAAGAAAAATTGAAAACGGGGGATCATTGACAGTGATTGGAACTGCTTTGGTTGATACTGGTTCTAAAATGGATGATTTGATTTTTGAAGAATTTAAGGGAACTGGAAACATGGAGCTTAGACTTGAAAGAAATTTAGCGGAAAGAAGAATTTTTCCAGCTTTTGATATTTTGAGATCTGGAACTAGAAAAGAAGAATTGCTTTTGGATCCAGCTACTATGACTAAAATTATTTCTGTGAGAAGAATGTTTGATGCTTTGGGTGAGAGTGGAAATGCTTCAGAAATGATTATTAATCAGATGAGCAAGACTAAGAGTAATGAAGAGTTTATGGCTAAGATAGGGAAAAAGTAATTTGACAAGGGAGACTTAAAATCGGGTTGATTTTGGAATGTTATAATAGATAGCGAATTATGATTATTTTTTCCAAGAGAGATTTTGATAAGGAAGTTCAACTTTGGATAATCTTTCTAAAATTACAAGGTAATTTTTTAGGACAAATTCTAAACGGTTTTTTGGGTTGGTCGGCTGAACTTAAAACTGGTTTGGCTAAGTTAATGTATCGTCAAAGGGGTAGATTTTCTCAAAGTTTTGTTAATGTAAGCATGGCTATTTTGGCTTTTTTGACTATTATTTTTTCTTCTAAACTGGAAGACATTATTAATAGTAGTGATAATCAAAGTACTGGAGGTAGTAATTACTTGATAATGGCAGCTGATAATAATGCAGCTAATACTTTGATTTCTGATTTGCCTAAAGGTGAAATTACTGAGTATAGAGTTGTTGATGGGGACACTGTTTCTTCAATTGCTCAAAAGTTTGGAATTAGTATCGATACTATTATGTGGGAGAATAATTTGAAGTCGGTTGATTCAATTAAACCAAAACAGATATTGAGAATATTGCCGGTGACTGGTGTGAAACATATAGTTAAAAGAGGAGAAACTGTTTACAGTATTTCAAAGACATACCAAGTCGATACCCAGAACATAATCGATTATCCTTTTAATACTTTTTCTAATGATGAAACTTTTTCTTTGAGTGCTGGTCAGGAAATTTTAATTCCAGACGGTGTTAAGCCTAAAGAAACGATTATTGATACTAAAAGATATGCGACTAAAACTGTTGCCCCAATTCCTGGAGTGGTGGGTGAGGGTAGCTTTATGTGGCCAACTTCTGGTTATATTAGTCAAAAATTCTCTTGGTACCATCAAGCTAACGATATTGCTAACAAATCTAATCCACCAATTGTGGCGGCTCAGGGAGGAACAGTGGTTACGGCTGGATGGAATGCTGGTGGTTATGGTAATTATGTAGTTGTTGATCATGGTAATGGTTATAGAACTTTGTATGCTCACATGTTGAATAATTCAGTTGCTGTTTCGGCTGGACAGAGGGTTAGTAAGGGACAAAAACTGGGGAATATGGGTAGCACAGGAAGATCAACTGGAACTCATTTGCATTTTGAGGTTAAAGGTCCAAAAGGTAATATAGATCCTCTAAGTGTTTTAAAGTAAATTTATTTTCTTTTTGCGGGAAGGGTTGGGAATGTTTTTTTTAGAGCGATAAATTTGCGGAGATAAGATCATTTGTTTCATTGTTAAAATTTTGTGGTTTTGTTATGCTGGTTTTATGAAACAAATATTAAAATACTACGTCCGAATTTTTGTTTTACTATTTCCTATCTTTTTATTGCCAATGGTAATTGATGGATTGGGTTTTGGTAAAAACTGGTTTTTGGGAGCTAGCGCATTAGTTGGTTTACTTTTATGGGTAATTGATCTTTTAGTTCTTAAAAAACAAGCTGTTAAAACAAGTTGGCAATTTTGGGTTTTTGGATTACTAACTGTTTGGGCTGGGGTGACATTTTTTAGATTGACACCTGGTCTGCAAATGAGTTCATTAATGAATCCTATGGGAATGGGGACATTATTCTCATTATTGATCTGGTTGTTTTTGTTTATTCAAGTTAGTGACAAAGGCGAATTTAAGAAACAATTTTTCTATTTAACAATATCGGGAATTATAGTTGGAGTTAGTTCTTTGGTGGTATTTTTATTACCTGCTTCAAAAATGCCTTTTATTTGGCCAAAAGATAATCCTATTTTATCGATTAATACTAACTGGTCTTTAACTGGATCTGTTTTGGCAGAAATAGTTCTATTGTTATTTTTGGCTATTGAGTGGACTAAAAGATTGATTTCTAAACTAAAAGATAAAGATGGTGCTTTTGATTATATGAAAGAGGCTATTGCTACTGCCTTTTTTGGATTACTTTTATTGCTGGATATTTATAAAATGTTTAAATTGGGATGGTTATTTTTAGATAGAATTAGCGCTTGGACAATTGCAACAGAAGCTTTAAAGAGAATGCCAATTTTTGGAGTTGGTATTGGTAACTTTAGTGAAGCCTTTAATTTATTTAGACCAGCCAGCTATAATTTGACTGAATTTTGGTCAAACACTTTTGTTGGATCTTCAATGGGAATTTTGGAAATCTGGACTGAGCTTGGTGTGGTTGGTTTAGGTATCGTTCTATTCTTTGTTGGTGGTTTTCTTAAAAAGATGAAGGAAAAAGATTTTTGGCAAGTGGCTCTATTTTTAGCTATTGCCTTATTTTTACCTTTAAATTTAATAACTGTTTTCATCTTGGTCTGGTTAATTGCTAATAAATTATTTATTGCTAAAGAAAAGAAACTAATCTTAAATGTGGGGGAGAAAAATCTTAATATTATGCCTTGGATTTTGAGTGTGATTCTTTTTAGTGGAATGATTATTGGTGGTTATTGGTGGACCAGAATACTTATGGGTGAATTATATTTGAGACAATCAATGTTTGCTGCTTCAAAGAATAATGGAGTAGAAACATATAATCTTCAAATTAAAGCGATTGCTATCAACCCTTTGAATTCGTCTTATAGAAGCACTTATTCTCAAACTAATTTGGCTTTGGCTCAAAACTTATTATCTAATAAAGATATCTCTGATGAGGATAAACAAAAGGCTTCAACTTTGGTTCAACAATCTGTTAGAGAAGCAAAGGCAGCTATTTCTTTAGACACTACAAATTCTACTTATTGGAATAATTTGGCAGTAATCTATAAATCTCTGATTGGATTAGTGGATGGTTCTGCTGATTGGTCACTTCAGGCTTATCAACAATCTGTTATTTTGGATCCAACTAATCCATTAATTAAATTGGATATGGGCGGACTTTTATATGCTGCTGGTAAATATGAAGAGGCAGACAGAATGTTTGAACAAGTGGTTAATGATAAAAGTGATTTTGCTAACGGTTGGTATAACTGGGCTTATACAGCTAGAAATTTGAATAAAATAGATTTGGCTGTTAATAGACTTGAACAAGCAGTGAAATTAGTTTCACCTAGTTCAGGTGATTATGATAAGGCCAATAAAGAATTAGCTTCTTGGAAAAAAGAGTTGGAAGATGCTTTGAAAAAACAAAAAGAGCAACAAACTCAAGAATCAGATCAAAAAGAACCTGAGACTTTGAAAACAGCTCAACCATTACCTACACCAGGTAATGAAGAAAAAGTAGATCTTCCGGCTGGTGATTTAGAGCCACCTAAGAGTGAAGTTGTGACTCCACCAACTACTCCAACTGAAAATACTACTCCAGCGGTTCAAGGAGAAAGTGGATCAGAACAGGTAGCTCCTTAGTTAGAGATTTGGATATCAAAATCCACCCTATCCCTCCTTTGACTTAAAGGAGGGTATTGTGTTTACTTTGTAATTTAAATTACTTATCATAAATAATGAGACATTTTAGCCCAATTGAATCTATGACTAAAATAGGGAATTTTAAATACTTAGAAAATTTAAGAGAACTAGCTAGATTAAATAGAAGAAATTCAACAAAATCAGAATTATTAGTTTGGAATAATTGTTTAAAAAAACGAAAAACAGGTTACTTATTTTTAAGACAGAAACCTATTGGTAAATTTATTTTAGACTTCTATTGTTCAAAATTACTATTAGCTATTGAAATAGATGGAGATTCACATAATGATAAGCAATGTTCAGATAAAAATAGAGATTTATATTTTGAGCAAAGAAAGATAAAAACAATTAGATTTAAAAATAAAGAAATATTAAATGATATTGAAAAAGTCAAATTAAAATTAGAAGAAATAATTAAGAAGAGAGAGTTGATCTTTAGTCTCCCTTTGAGTCAAAGGGAGATTTAGAGGGATTTTTTTTTGATCTTAGTTGATTATCCACCATTTGAATTCGACAGTTTCGGATAGAGCTGAGTCAAATCCAACTACAAAAGAGGTTTCTGATTTAGAGAGAACTTTAAGAGTTTGATTTTTACCACCCTTGGTTAGGGTAGCGTAAACTTGAGAAGCTGAGGAAAGATTGCTGTTGTTGATGGTGATTTCTTTTTGATTGGCAGGAATGGTTCCAGAGCCGGAAAGTGAATTGGAATCGGTCTTGTTGGAAACTTCAATTTTTTGAGCAGTTTCAGGAGCAGCTATTATTAATCCAGTGGTATTAGTAATGTCGGTGGCTTGAATGGTTGGGGAATCAATGTTTGAAGGAATGTTGTTTTGAGTAGGGGAAGATGTATCAATAGTAGGGTTTTGATTAGGATTTTGGGCCACCAGGTTCTCTAGAGCAGCTTTTTCTGACTGGACTTGGGTAAGTTGTTGTGGGTCAGAAATTAGGGGTAATAATCGGTTGTAGGTGTCTAGAGCTTGAGACATTAAACCAACTTGTTGTTGGATTTTGGCTAAGTCATAGAAATTTTGAGCTTTGGTTGGATCGATGGAGATTGTTTGACTAAGATAAAAAATAGTACTTTGAGCATCGCCTTTTTTAGCAAAGATGTTGGCGAGATCACGGGTGATGTCAGCACTGGTTGGTTCTAGTTTTTGAGCAGTGGTTAAATCGGCAATAGATTGATTTAGAAAGTCGGGTTTTGAATCACTTAGACTCTGATAAATTTTTCCTCTTTGATAATAGCCTCGATAATCTTGAGGGAATTCTTTGATAGCTTGAGTAGCAGCGATTATAGATTGATTTAAGAGATCAAGGGTTGAATTAGTGTTTGTGGTTGAGGCTGAACCTTGCTGTTGCTGTAAAGCTTGAGAAAAGTTTTGTTGTGATGTTAAAAGATAATGTTGGATAGATTTAGGTACTTGTGTTGGACTGAGTTGTGAGGCTTGTTGAGAGGATGAATTTGGTTGGGATGGGGATGGAGGAACAATGGCGGTATTTTTTGATTTGAAAATAATTAGACCACCAAAAGAGAGAACGGTTAAACCAGAAATTGAGAGGAGAGGAATGACAGAACCTTTTTTATCTTTAGTCTCTAATGTAGAATTTAAACTTTCTGTTTCAATTAGTTCAACACCTCCATTGACAGGGAGGCTATATTTTAGAGGTTCTGATTCGACTGATGGGGATTCTTCTTTTGTAGGAAGACTTTCAGGTTCAATGATAGGGGTATCAATGGATACTTCTGTTTCAACGGGGAGAGTTTCTTCTGTGACGGCCATATTTTTTTCATCACTGATTGTGGTGGAAATACCGAGGGCTCTAAGTTTTTCAATTTGTTCTGGAGTAAAAGTTTGAGACATTGTATTTATTTTATATTAAATATTAATTAATAATCCACCAGTTGATAGCAACATCATTATCTAAAGGTTGATCAATGGCAATAGTGAAGGAATCAATGGTCTTTTGTTTGACATAGACAACTTGATTTTGGGTTGAACCATTTGGAGTTAAATAGACCATAGAATCTGGGGTGAGCTTATTATTACTGATGATTAATTCGGTTTTTCCAAGTGGAAGGTTGACGGTTCCAGCTGTGGCATTTGAAGTTAATTCGGCAGAGGAGGTGGCTAGAGCAGCGAAACCAGATTCGGCAATGATAACTTGAGCACTATCGGTAGCGATTTTTATTTGATTAGTAGATAGGCTGTCGAAGCTGGCGGTTTCGGCTTGAATCATATTGGCAATTAGAGATCCATTAATTGAGGCATTTTGAGCAGTTAATGTACCATTTAGATTTAGATTTCCATTGATAATGACATCGCCAGTGTCGGCAACAATGAGAGTGTCACCAAGAATGTGGACTGAACCGGTGGCAGAAGGTTGGAGATATAAAGCTGAGTTAGTTGTTTCTATAAAGTTATCTTTAATAGCAATTTGACCGGTAGATAGAGTTCCAGTGATGAAGGCATTGCCGAGTTGAGTGTCGCCATTGACGGTGAGCTTGGAACCGATGACCATGTCGCCAGAGAGAGTTAAATCTCCAGCTAGCTTGGCTGAACCGGAAGCAACTGAAGTGTCCCAATCTGAAGCTTGAGCCATTAGAGGAGTGTCAGCTTGAGTGGTTCCTGCTGAGGCAACGAATTGTTTTAATTCATCACGAAGATCAGCAATCTTTTGAGCCATAACATCAGTGATTGATCCTTGTTTAGTGATGATGTTATCGGCATAGAGAGAGGAAACAGTGGCTGTTTCTGCCTTAAGATCGGTGGTAGTTATTTGAGTGCTTTGGATATTGAGAGCGGTTAATTCATCGATATTGGCTTTTGGAGAAACAAGATTTTCGGTGACCATGTTTTTGGTTACAACATTGGTAGCTGAAAGTAATCCGGTTTGAATTTTAGCGACAGCAATTTGACCGAATTGAGCAATTCGATTAACTTGGTTACCAAGATTGTCGACTATGCTGTAATCAGCAGCTTCAATTTCGTTTTTGGTGTCGGAATAACCAAGAGTTTTTAGGACATCATCAGAAATGTTCATGTTTATATTAATTTGACCGGTTTCGGTGATATTTAGATCTTGTGATAGAGCTAATATTTCAGCTTGTTGCTCTTGAACGGATTTAACTATGATAGGAACCATTCCGATAGTATTAAGTTCTTTGTAGCCATCAGCATTGGTTACTACTAATTCTGGTAATATTTGTTCAACTTCTTGAGCGATGAAACCGAGACTTTTAGAGGCGCTATCAGAATCAGTGTTCCAATTAAAGTCAATTGCTCTTAGTTGAGATAGTGTATTGAGGCCATAATTTAGATCATCAATGTTTTTCTTGAGACGAGCATCAGAGGAACAGGTTAAGGTTCCGTTTGAGTTGATGGCACAAGAAGAGGAACTGTTTGAATTTCTGAATCGGGCAACTGTTGAGGCTCCGATAGACATAATATCTAGGGCAAATTCAGGGTTAGTGTTGTTTACACCTATATTTCCTTCAAAAATAGCAGCAGTGTTTTTAATAATACAAGTGTCTTGATAAGTAATGATAATTTGTCCATTACCAGTGTTCGCGCCTGCGTTATTAGTTTGGTTACTAAGGATGCTATAAGAACCACCACCTCCACCGGAACCTGCTCTGGTTGTGTAGCTTGATGAATAGGCACCACCACCACCACCAGAATAACCACCACCACCACCGGCGTTGTAATAGGAACCACCACCACCACCGTAACCACCATTACCAAAACCAGCGTAACCAGTTCCACCAATACCATTTGGAAAATTTGAACCTCCAGTAGGAGGATTTGAATTTACGCCATTACCACCGTTAGATAACCAACCAGCACCACCACCAGCATAATAACTACCAGTTCCACCATTACCATTGATTCCTCCAACTCCATAATAATATCCATTTTGACCACTGGTGCTAGTTGAACCATGCTTGGTTACACTGTTATCATAACGGCCACCACCACCACCACCACCGGCGGCAACAATAAGAGTGGTGGTTCCCACACTTTTTTTGACGACAAAAGTTCCACCACCACCACCACCACCATTATATCCACCACCAGAAGTGCCATCTCCACCTCTTTGACCTACTAAAAAGATAAGTGTATCACCAATATTTAAGACATAGGTTCCTTTCATTTGAGCACCAAGTCCACCAGCGTAATTGTAACCAGTTCCACCGCTGGCTCCGTAAGCATCAATAATGTAAGTTCCACTAGTTGGAGCAGTCCAAACTTGAGTTGATCCTGATTGACCAGTACTAGTGGCATTGAATTTATCATTTTTAGTGCAATTACTGGTGTCATAGGATGGATTGACGTGTAGGGCAGCAAGAGGCTTGGTGGTTCCAACTCCAATATTACCTTCAAAAATAGCAGCAGTGCTTTTAATGACACAACTATCCATATAGCTTATAGTGACTCTTCCATCGGTGGAATTGACACCGGCAGTGTTGGTTTGACTAGAACCAATATTGTAAGAAGCACCTCCACCTACAGCATAATATCCACCATTACCACCGGAACCGTTAGTTCCACCACCACCACCGGAATAACCACCACCACCACCGGCTGATCCATGATTGCTCCATTCACCACCAGCACCACCACCATAACCACCGTTACCAGAGGAACTAGCAGTATAACCAGTTCCACCAATACCACCATTTACAAATGAATATCCATAGTTAATATAACTAGAGCCTCCTAAACCATTGGTTAGAAAACCACCACCACCACCACCACCAGTAGAATTATCATTATAAGTATTGTTTGGAGCAGATGTGGTAATAGAAGCATTACTAACAGTTGATCTATAATCACTACTTTGGTAAGCACCACCACCACCACCAGCAACAATTACTGGTTGAGTTCCGCTTAGTTTTACAACAAAAGTTCCACCACCACCACCACCACTATTAGTACCATTTCCACCTCTTTGACCAACCATTATTATTAATGTTTCACCAATATTTAAATTGACAGTTCCACTGATTTTGGCACCAAGACCTGGATAACTTGTATAGCTAGTTGCAGAACCACCACCAGCTCCGTAGGCATCGATTGTATAATTCCCGGTTCTTGGAGCGGTCCAGACTTGAGTATATCCTATTCGACCAGTGCCATTAGGAACGATTTCTACATTTTTAAGACATTCTGTGGAAACATCAGGGGTGACGACGTGGAGTGGAGCGGCTGTTTTGGTGGTCCCGATTCCAATGGAACCATCGGTGTAGATGTTACCAAGGCTATTTACATAGGTGTTAAACATAATATCATCAATCCAACCTCTATCACTACCTGTGTTAACACTTCCATCTTTTGCATAACCCCATCTAACAGTATGACTTCCTGCAGATATTGGAATTATCACTTTAGCCCAGTCATGTTCACCAGCAATTCGTTGGGTATTTTCAGTTCTGTTACAAGTGCTTCTGTCGATACAAACATATAAATAATCCCAACTACTTTCTGAGCTGACTTTCCACCAATAACTTAAATCTCCGTCGGATGGCATGGTAACAGTTGTTTCCATCCAAGAGTTACTATAATGAATACCATCATTTCCAGGATTACTTTCAGCTGAGGCGTCGGTGTCATAGAAAGTAACAGTGTCTCTAACAAACCCACTGTTGCCAGCACCAAGAGTGAAGTTTGTTGGAGGGAATGCTCCTCCAGTGAAACTTTCAGCAGAGACAAGACTAGTTCCAATATTTGAAGAACTGACATAGAGATTTCCGTTTATTTCAGCTTCGAATCGAGGGCTGGTGGTTCCTATACCAACTCTTCCATTAGAAACAGCAGCGGATGATTGAGTATCTGAACCATAGATGCCTGATAAATAGAGGACATTACCTAAATTTATTTCACTTGAAGTTGAATTGACTACTCCATGACCAATAGCAATGCTGTTACTGTAACCGCCGGTTCCTGAGTATCGACCGATAGCGATAGAAGTTCCACTAGTGCCAATATTATTAACACTGTCGTTGTAACCAGCATATGAACCTAAGAATAAAGAATCAGAAGCATTTAGTGCACCATAACCAGCAAAATAACCTAAGAAGTTAGAAAAACTAGCATTTTCAGCACCATAACCAGCAGCAGAACCTAAAAAGTTAGAATTGTTAGCATATAGTGCACCATCACCAGCATTGGAACCTAGAAAGTTAGAGAAACCAGCATCGGTAGCATTACGACCAGCGTAATTACCTAAGAAATTAGAATTAGTGGAATTTGTAGCACTATCACCAGCATGGTGTCCTAAGAAGTTTGAATAATTAGCGTTGGAAGCACCAATACCTGAATTAGTACCAAAGAAATTAGAATTATGTGCATTGGAAGCACCAACACCTGAATTGGTACCGAAGAAATTAGAATTATAAGCATCTATGGCTAGTTGACCAGCATTAAGACCTAAGAAATTAGAATTGTAAGCATTGGTGGCAGAGTCACCAGCACTAAGACCTAAGAAGTTGGAGTTATGGGCATTTGCAGCATTGTTACCAGCCAAATTACCTAAGAAATTAGAATTGTAAGCGTCAGTTGCATTATAACCAGCCATGTTACCAAATAAATTGGAATTATACGCACCAACTGCGTAATAACCAGCTTCATAACCTAAGAAGTTAGAATCATGAGCGTTGTAGGAACCATAACCAGCTTCTACACCTAAGAAATTGGAGTAGTAGGCATCTGTGCCATCTTGTCCAGCATTTGAACCGAAGAAGTTAGAACCATAGGCATTTACAGCATTGTAACCAGCAAAATAACCTAAGAAACTTGAATCACCTGGTTGGTATCCATTAGATATGTAATTGTTATTCATGTTGAGCATACCGTTTAGGGAGACGTCGCCAACGATTTTTAGTTTATATGAACCGGAGAAAGTACTAGTACCAATTCCAACGGTTCCAAGATTGGTATTATAGATATTAGTTCCGTTTAGATTCCAGTTACCCATGGAAATTTGTTGTCCATTTTGGAAAATATCTTGAACATTGAGGGTTCCACCAATATCCATTTTGTAGAGAGCATTAGGATTGGTTTTTCCTACTCCGATACTACCATTACTGCTTAAGAATAATTGACTACCCCAAGTGATAGCTGTTCCAGCAGTGGTTGATCCGGTTCCAACATCTAAGAGTAATCCGTTACTAAAGTTTTGAATTCTGGAAGCAGCACCATTGTTGATGTAGAACATATTACTAAGACTGGTGTCACCAACGTTGAATTTGATGGATCCGGTTGAAGTTAAACCAAGAGAATTCTTTTCTGGTTGAACGTTACCAGGAACTAATCTATAAGCTGGGCTTTTAATGTCAGTGAAGTATTGAGCTGATAATTCACCATTGGCATTACCAGTGATATTAATGCTGGTTCCAACACCGATGGTTAGTGCTTGAGTAGGATTAGAAATTCCGATACCAACTAAACTTCCAAAGAAGGCACTTGATCCAACCCCTAATTTACCGTTGGTGTAGATAGAGTAATTTGCATTTGTTACGCCAACTCCGAGCCTGGTTGTGATTAAAGCATCACCGGTGACTTCGAGTTTATAAAAAGGATTAGTAGTGTTAATACCGATATTACCATTAGCACCTTTGATGGTCATTCTAGGTGAGCTTCCATAGATGGCTGTGAATTGAAGATCGGCCTTAGAATCAGAGTTAAGCAAAGCTCCGCTTTGAATATAGTTAATGCCACCTGTTGCAACAAAACGAAGAACACTGTTGGCATCTTGTATAGATTGAGTGGCTGAGCTGGCATTATAAATATGAAGATTTTCAGTAGGAGTGCTGGTTCCAATACCAACTAAACTATTGAAAAATGCAGTTCCACCGACACCTAAACCACCAGTGCCGCTAATATTTAGAGCATAGAGAGGATTTGTGTTACCGATTCCGAGTCTGGTTGTGATTAAAGCATCACCGGTGACTTCGAGCTTATAAAGAGGGTTGGTAGTACCAATACCAAGGTTACCAATATTACTAAGTCTCATTCTTTCTGTAGGAACTCCTCCTACTGAAGCTGTTCCGAAAACTAATGAATGTCCTTTTACACTGTTTCTTTCACCACCAATAAAAGAAGAATAAGCACCACTAGAGTCATTGTTAGTGGTGTTGGTGAATCTTAAATATCCAGTAGCATCACCACCAACGTTGGTTCTAATATTTAAACCAGTTCCAGAAGTGCTTCCTGGAACAGTAATATCAGCTGTCCATTTTGGAGAAGCATTACCAATTCCAACTAAACTGGCGAAATAAGCAGTAGAAGCAACTCCTAAATTACCATTAACGTCTAATTTATAGGCAGGAGTGGTGTTACCTATACCAATTTGTCCACTAGAATCGATGGTAATACCATTAGTATTGGTGTTTGTTCCTATTAAACTTTTTCCACCAACAGTGTCTAAAACAAGAGTTCCATTGACTCCAGCTCCGGTAAGTTCAAATTGTCCACCCCAAACATCAAGTTTTGAGCGAGGAGCTGTTGTTCCAATTCCGATAAAACCATTTGATTCAATAGAAATTGAAGCAGTTCCACCAAGACCAAAGAAGGCTAATTCATAACTAGAAGTATTTATTTTAGTGTTGCTATTTAAAGTTCCACCAAGACCAAAAGTAATTTGTGAAGAACCAACAGAGGTGGTGGTTAAACCATTGGTTCCGGTGAGTGAGAATGTGGTTCCGACTCCAACAAATTGGGTTGATGAAGCTTTAGCTACCCAACCTAAATCAAGAGAATCTTGAAAAGCAAGATCACCTAGGGTTCTTTTGTAGACATTGTTATTACTGTCTACAAATAAAGCAGTGCTAACACCAACATTTACATTGGTGTTGCTTAAGGTTAGGGTTCCGCCAACAGTTAAGTTTTTGGAAAAGGTGGAATTTCCAGAGACACCAATTCCGCCAGAAGAAATGGTTAATCCTGCAAATAGAGGAGAAGAAGTGGTTAATAATTGTTGATTAAAATAACTAGAAAATTGATAACCATCCCATAGATCAGCATTAAGGTTGGTGACAACAGCGGTTGAACCAGCATTGGTAGCAGTAATGGTGGTGGTGGTTAAGCTTTCTCCAATGGATACACTATTGGTAAAAGCAGAATCTCCGGAAACACCAATACCTAAAGAACTAACCAAAAGATTGTAAATGGATGAGGTCCCACCAATTCCTAATTTAGTAAAAACACCTTCACCATTAACATCGAGTTTATAGATTGGAGAACTGTTTCCAATTCCAACATTACCAAGAGCAAATAGATTATTGGTAATTAGAGTAGTGCCAACATTAAGACTAGTAATTAAAGCATCACCAGCAACTTCAAGCTTGTGAGTTGGATTGGTGGTACCAATACCAACATTACCTTCAAAAACAGCAGCATTTTCAATGAAAGTGACATCGGCTTGACCACACATAGTGCTATTAGTTGTGTACATGCTATAACTACCACCAGTTCCATAAGTGGCATTGACTATATTGACACCATTAAAACTAATAGGAGTAGTTAAGGTACTGTAACTATAACTACCGTCAGAACCTTGACTAACAACAGCATAGTTAACACCAGTGGTGACAGTGACAGGAGTGATATTGGAAAAGACCCAGTTTGTAACACCAGTGGTAGTGATTACAGCAGAAGCTAAACTGGTTCCAGTGTCTTTGTTATAGAGGGTAACTGTTTTATTGCTATTGTTGGTACCTCTGGCTCCTAATTGAGTGATGGTCCCATTTTGATCAACAGTGAAAGTGTAAGCCCATTTGTAGCCAGTATTAGACTCACTTCCAGTTATTTGAGTATTAAGATCTTTTAATGGACTGAAACCAGATTTAACATGAAGACGAGCAACTGGAGAATGAGTGCCAATTCCAACTCGACCATTATTGTAGAAAGCACCAGTATTATTTAAATTGAAGGTACTTAAAGCATTTACTGACAAACTGCCACCAACATTAAGATTTCCTTCGACCCCAAGATCAGTAAGATTACTGTTGGTAACAGTGGCATTCATGCCAAAAAGAACATCGCCGCCGACAACTTGTAGTTTTGATTTTGGAGCATTAGTTCCGATACCAATATTACCTTTACCATCAACTGAAAAAGCAGTTGATCCATAAACATCACTTAATTTTGAGAATGAAGTGAAATTGTTGCTGTCTCGATTGGCGACAAGTAAGAAGTTGAAATAATAACTACCGTAGCCGTCATAAAATTCATAGGTCGTATTAGCGATGTTTTTGGCTCCAGTACTGTTAGTTGTAGCATAGATAATTGGTGCTTTAAAAGTGCCGTCATTGTAGTTTTTAAAAACAGAGAGATTACCAGGGTCAAAGTATGAATCTGAACCAGAATTAACGACTATTAAATCATTCCAAGTACTATCATTATTAAGGTTTTGAATAGTGATAGATTGAGGGTAGCTACCACCAGAAGAATAGTTGACGGCTGAGGCAAAAGTGCCATCTTTGTTGTTAATGAAAACAGAAATAGAATTAGACTGCTCATTAGCAGTGGCAATATCAACATAGGAATCATTATTTAAATCGGCCGCTAGTACAAATTTAGGGCCAGAACAAGAATAATCGGTTCTGGTGTAAGAAGCGGAGTTACCGATGCCATCGTTAGTTAAAACTGAAATACTACCATCATACATATTGGCAACAATGATGTCATTTTTACTATCCCTGTTAACATCGGCGATGGTGGCATGAGTAGGACCATAACCAGTAGATATATCTGTTCTGGTAAAAGAAACACTGTCACCAATGCTATTGTTAGAGAGGATAGAAATAAAACCATCATCATTATTGGTAACCAATAAATCATTGTAACTACCGTTATTATTGAATTCTCCGTTGAGGATAAAATTAGGACTATAACCAACAGGAATATTGACAGCGGTGTCATAACCAGAGCCATTACCTGGAAGAATGGAAATATCACTAGAGGATCTGTTGGCTACAGCAAGGTCATAATAATAACCATAACTATCATTATCGAAATTATTGTAGGTTGCATAGACAGGATATGAACCAACGGCATAATCAGTTCTAGTGAAAGCAACTGAGCCACCGATTTGCATATTGGCCAAAACAGAAACACTAGTACTACCACTGTTTACAGTAATGATGTCAGCATAACTATCTTGATTAAAATCAATGTTCATGCCGAAGACAGGGCTAGAACCGACAGGAATATTTACCCTAGGGCCATAACTACCATTACTATTATTGACAAAAATTGAAACATTATTGGAACCTTGGTTGACAGTGACAATGTCTCCACCAGGACTAGAACTGTTGTAACTGCTCATACTTTGGAAATCATTAGTAAAGATATAAACAGGACTTGATCCAGTATTAGTATTATTGCCACTTCCTAATCCTTGACTTCCTAAATTAGTAATCCCTGAAGTATTAAGATTATCGCTGGTAACATTTTTAGCAGTAAGACTGTCAACTGTTAAACTGGCACCAATTGTAAGATTGCCATTAAAAGAAACTGATCCATCGACAACTAAATCATCACCGATATGAGCCTTACCATTTACGTTTAAGGCATAATAATTATCTGGAGCTGTACCAATCCCAACATTACCATTAAGATAACTTTGTCCTTGAACTTGTAGTTTGTAATTAGGATCAGTGGCTCCAATACCAATTCCTACTGAACCGTCAAAATTAGCAGCTCTTTTAGCAACACCTTGCCATTCTACAGAGGCTAATCCTGCTCCTATCTTAGTACCAACAATATCGATTTTATTAGTTCCACTGTTGTAGGATCCACCACCACCACCGGCATTATAATCATAACCACCACCACCACCGGAGTATCCACCACCACCACCGGCACCACCACCTGATGCACCACCACCACCAAAACCACCATCACCACCATAACCTTTACCACCATTACCGTTGTTAATATATGATCGAGCGACAGATATATTACTATAACCAGCACCACCATTACCAGTATAACCAGCGCCGCCGCCACCACCCCAACCACCACCACTACCTAAACCACCATTTCCACTAGTTCCTCCGGCATAACCACTATTTCCACTAGTTCCAGAAGTTCCAATAGAGGCATTTACTCCATTTTTTACAGAAGAGTAGGTAGAACTACCACCACCACCACCGGCAACTAAGAGAATGGTACTGGTGTTTTTGGTTATAAAGGTTCCACCACCACCACCGGCTCCATAACCTTTAACTCCATGTGGTTGACCTTTTTGGCCGACTAAAACTTTGATGGTGTCTCCAATTGAAAGAACAAAATCACCTTGAATATAGGCACCTTTTCCTGGAACACCTGGAACACCTTGACCACCTTCGGCACCATAGGCCTTTAGTGTATAAGTTCCATCATGGGGTACTATCCAAGTTTGAATAGTACCTGTTGAACCAATTTCTGTAGTTGGATTAAAAGTTACACTACCACTTTCAAAATCTCCTGGTTCGTAAACTGAAACGTCAAGTGCTGATTGTGGAGAAGTGGTGCCAATACCAACTCTACCGCCAACAAAATAGGTATCAGCAGTCCAAGTGTTGGTTGAACCAAGATTTAAAGCAAGAGTATAAGGGCTGGCACTGGAGCCAACACCGGAGCGGGTTAGGGTGGTGTTACTAGCATTTAAAACATAAGGCAGACCATTAGCATGGAGACCATCGAGAAGATCAGCATTAAGGTTGCTAACTAAGAAACTTGAACCTATATCTAGATTGCCAATAGTGAGGGTTCCACCGACACCTGCATTGTTTGATACAGTTAAATCTCGACCAACATAAGTGTCACCATAGCCATTGATATAGAAACGAGTATTTAAAGCACTGGTACCAACATCAAAGTTTTTGAAATTTAAGAAGTTGTAGCCTCGATTATCATTGCCGATTTGACCGTAGAAGAGGTTTCCAGTAGAAAGATTTGAGTTAGAAGCAGTGATAGCATTACTTGATCCAGTGCCATTAGTGTTTAGTTGAATGGCTCCATTGGAGTTAGTTGGATCGATTCTGATATTGCTATTGGCTAGACTATTGGTGGCATCAAGGAGTAATGCTTGTCCTTGGATACCCATAGTTCCAGAAGTGGAAACAATACTTGGTGAAGTTTCGCCTAGATTGATGTTACCTAGGCTATCTATAACCATCACTGTGTCTTTAAGACCGCTAGCAGAAGGTGGAAGTCCTTGCAAGGTTTCTGAATTAAGAGCGTAGGCAACAGTGGCAATAGGTTGTCGAGGAGACATGGTTTCACCACCAGCAGTGATTTCTAAAAAGACATTAGCATTCTCACTAAAGACAGAAGCTGGAATTTCTGTTCCATGGCTTTGTCCGATGGTGACCGAGAAGATACCGTTTTCGTCTGGAACGACAGTTTGAGAATTACCGGTTGATGAAGTGTAGAGAGAAGTTCCGGTTCCAACAGCTTGAGTGTTGTAGAGTTTGAAGACGATAGCAGTTGATGAGGTGATTGGATTTCCTGATGAATCAGTTAAGCGACCTTGGAAAGATAAAAATCGACCAGTTCTGACTGGAGCGGAAGCGGTAGAGAAAGCGAGATTTTTATTGGCCTTAAGAATGGTTTGAGAATAAATACCATAACCAAGACCAGAAAGGAGAAGAATTAATAACACGATGACGCTGTATCGAGAAAAAGAATTTGACCAAATGTCTTTGAAATTTTTATTAGTATTGAAGGTTTCTTTTTTAAGAAAAGAAAAATCAAAGAAATGTTTTGCCTCTGCTTTTTTATTATCAACGATGTTTGTTTCGATTGGAGCAGAGGTTTGAGAAGTTTCTTCAATTAATTTCTTTTTGACTAAAAATTTTTGGAAAGAGGAGAGGGATGAAACTTTTCGTTTGATTGAGGCATCAGAAAGGCTGGTGCTTTTAAGATAAGCAGCATATTGATCTAGTTTAGACTGGTTAATTAGATTTTTTAGATCCATTAAGGATTGCTTTTTGACCAACTAATAAACTGTTGAATGTCATTGATATAGTTTTTTACAGTTGCTGGAGTGAAGTTTTTGTTGATTAAGTGTTGTTGGTATTGGGAAATGAGGTTTTCGATTGATACTGAAGATGGTTTTTTTTGATTTCCGGTATTTTTTAAGATGTTTTTGATTGGATTTGAAGAAATTAATTTCTGGTCAAAGGCGAATTGGAGAAACTTAGACATGGAAGAGGTATATCGATCTTTGTTGAGGTCTTTTTGAATTGAAGTTAGATAAGAAACGAGGTTGTCTGGGTTGAAGACATCATCAACGGAATTTTGAGAGAGGTACTTGTTGACATCGACAACGTAGTTTCTGATGGTAGAAGCAGAATAGTTCTTGCTTTGTAGCCAGAGCTTGAAGGAGTCGATGTATTGATTCATATTGGGGCAGTGAGATGGACTATTTCCAGAGCCAAACAAAGGTGGCGGCAATTATTAAGAAAGGCACTAGTTTTTCTGCCAAGATAGAGAAGTCAAAACTGTAGCGCGGAGATAAAGATTTAGGTTTGAAATTATATATTTTATACATGGTTATATTAATTAATTAATATTATTAATATAAATATCTACTATTAGAAAAAGGCTGTCAATAGGCGTTTTTTAGGCATTTTTGATAGCATTTGATAGTATTCTTTAGGGTACATGATGGTTATAGGGTATCTTTTTTTTAGTTTCACAACTACTTACACAGTACTTAAGGCTACTATCGATGTATATCAAAGTGGTTTAATTAAGATAATTTCTAAAGATTTTTAAACGGTACATTTACGGAGATCTGCGGTTAATATATTTAGACACCAAATGATATACTAAAAGAGGCTATTTTTGCTTAAAATCTGCTTTAAAATTTAAACTGCTACAAATTAAAATGACTCAAGAAATTGTTTGTAAAATAGAGACATCCATTTTTTAATTAAATGGTGATTTGGGGTTATTTTTTGATTTAAAAGGCAATAAAAGGAGACCATTTGTTATAGTTTTTGGGCAGAAAATTGGGTTTTGGGTAAAATTGAAGGAAAAAATTGATTTAAAAAGGGATAAAAGTGTTTTTGAAGCTAATCTCTAATATTCAAAATGCGGTAAACAAGGGCTAAAAGTGGGTAATTAGGGGTTTATCACTTGGGGTGTTTGATTGCTAATTTAAAATTAACTCAAAATAGATATAGTTTGTCTGTGTTGATTTCTAAATTTATGTTATATTTATTTAGTGATAAAAAACATAAATAGGAAGACCTTAATTATAATTTTGATCGTATTTTCCGGCATAGGGTTGATTATGTATTTAGCAACCAGCGTAGTGCCTAATGTTTTAGTGACTTTATCTAGAGCTTCTAGTTCAGGTAAATTATCTATGAGTAATTCTTATTTACTTGGAGAAAAGATTTTGGCTAATAGCGATGGAAAAGATACTTGTATAGTTAATGTCTTTTTATTAGATACTGAAGGTAAGGGAGTGTCTCAAAAGAATGTGATGTTGGTGGGAATGGATAATATTAAGCCTGTGAGCGGAGTTTCTAATAAGGATGGGATGGTTAAGTTCACAATGGCTTCTGATATTGAGGGTCAATTTGAAATACTAGCGGTTGTGGATGGTTCACAATTGCCAAAGAAGATAAAAGTGACCTTTAGAAAACAATAGTTTGTTTATAGGCTTCCAAAATGCTTGATGTGATTTTGATTAAAAGGTGGTCTTTGGTGTGTTTATGATATAGTTTTCTATTTTTTAAAAAGCTTTCTTTAGCAATTAGAGTGGTGACTGCTGGTGGCTTGAAAATGGTAATTCTTTGAGTATTTTAGGGGTGTATTTAATACACACATGGACTAAATTGATGTGGAAAAAAGATTTGTGAAGTAAAAGACAAAAATGGATTCATTTTAGTTATAGGGTAAGTGGTTTATTGTAATTAATTAAAATTAACTGCTCCGTTGTTGTAGAGGGTTTTTATTTGTTCTGAGGTAAGAGCGTAATTATAGATACGGACATCATCTACTTGACCATTATAACTATAATTTGTTGTTTGACCGCCGATAGTAAGATTACTACTTGAATTATCTAATAGATTACCTGAGTAAATATCAGATGCAACATATTTACCATCTATATACATTTTGGCGGTCTTTGATGAAACATCTACAGTAGTAATTACTTGATGCCAATTAGAATCATTATATGAATTAATACTAGTAATACTTAAATGATTTCCACCATCGGCTCTATTTTCGTAATAAACTTTATTGGAACTGATAGCAATCCAATAACCAGCACCAGGAGCACCACCACTATATCTTTGAAAAATCATACCTGGACTATCTGTCATAGTGGTGGGAGTTTTGAACCAAAGACTAAAACTGTGGTTTGTATTGGCTAGGTTAAAAATTGAGTTATTGTTAATTGTTAGATAATCATCTATTCCATCGAAGTTTAGCGAACCGTTGTATTTACCGCTAGCACCATTGGTCCAGGTGGCGGAAGTTCCAACCTGACAAGTGCCAAGAGAGTTTTGATATCCTGAAGCACCGACTGTGATTGATCCACTATTACCTATTCCGGATGAGTTGTTGGCAACTGATCCTTGGCATTCATCGAACTTCCACCAGGCAAAAGGAGCTCCTTTATTATAGTCGTAAGCGATTTGGGCGGGAGTGCGAGCGTAGTTGTAGATACGGACTTGGTCAATGAAACCATCAAAAAATTCTCCTGAGGCAACTGATCTACCAATTCTTGCAGTTACTCCAGTTGTTGATATAGTTCCAACATTTTGATCGACAGAAGCTTTTATTCCGTCGACATAAATAGAGAAAGTGGTTCCATTGGAAATCAAAGAAACATAGTGCCAAACATCATTACTGAGGACATTGGTGGTGTCGACAGAATTAGTATAAGGTCCAACAAAAGCTCTTATTTTTCCACTGGCCATTGATCCAATCCAATAACCATCATAAGGACTAGACTTATTTATATGATTGGCAATTGATTCATAATCACCGCCATTATTTTTTCTTTTTATCCAAGCACTGAGAGTGACTTGAGTTCCCACATCTAAAGAAGAGCTAATATTTGTTTCAATATAGTCATTACTGCCATCAAAGTTTAAAGCTGATCCGATTTTTCCTTGAACCCAAGTTGGGGCGGAAGAACCGGTGCCAAAAGTGCCAGTATTATTGTTCCCACTATCATCATAGGTAACAGTTCCTGTATTTTCTTCAAAGTTCCATTGGGAAACAGGGGAATTGCAAAGGGAAGTATCTCCTGGGACGCAATATTCGAGAGAGGTGGTGGTATTGCCGATGGTTTGGTTTGATAATCCCATTTGAATAGCGCTCCCACGATTGTAGTCCATTTTAACTTCATCGTCGGATAAAGTAGAATTGTAGATTTTAATTTCGTCTAAATAACCATTAAATGGATTGTAAGGTCGATATCCAGAATATTCTCCTATATAAATACCTCCACTCCCACCAGAATTATTTGATTGAGTGTTTCCAGTAACGACTTGTTCTTTTCCGTTAATATAGATTTTGGGTAAGGTCCATCCGCTGACATTTCCAGGTTTATTAACAATAACGATATGAGACCATTGTCCAAAGGGAACTGTGCCAAAATTGGTTTGAAAGTTTAACCAACCACCAGTTGCTTGTCCCCAATACCAATAGCGAACTCTTAGTGATGAGCCACTTTTATCAATAAAAGCTCCATATTGAGTAGCATTACTAATATACATTCCATTTCCATTAACCCAGGCTGAAATGGAAATATCATTAGGAATATTTAAAGCAGAATTGTTATTAAAATTAACCCAACTATTGATTCCGTTGAAAAAAAGCGCTTTTCCAAATTTTCCATCATTTGTCCAAGTTGGAATGGTGGTTCCAGCTAAAGTTCCTTTTAAAACAGAACCGATAGAACCAGAATTATTTGCAGTAGTATTATTTCCTTCATCAAATTTAAAATAAGCAACTAATTTGGAATTTAGATCGGGGTTGGTATTTGATTTGATACCTAAATTAACTGATGAACCTTTAGAAGAACCACGGGAATTATAATTTAATTTAACTTGATTATCAGTTAAAGCGTAACGATATATTTTTGGTTCGTCTATTAAGCCATTGAATTTATAGATAGTGGAATTGTTGTTTTCGTGTCCAATATTGACAGTGTTGGTTGGCCATCTGGTGGTGCCAGTCCAAGTGGTGGCTGTTGTGTTTTTGAGGTTTCCATCGATATACATTTTTCTATTAGTCCCGTCATAAGTAAGACATAAATGGTGAAATTTATTATCATAAAGACTACTCGATGTTGCTGTTACTGGTATTATATTTGTTCCGTTGTCCATATAACTCCAAAATTGACCAAAACCGTTTATGGACATAGATAAACCATAGGTTAAACTCATGATTCCATTTTGGGACATTCCCGATGCAAGTCCGGGTGATTTTGTCCAAGCGCACATAGAAAAAGTTTGCATAGGGAAATAATCAGTTCCAATACCAGCACCAACATAGTCATTCACACCGTCAAAATTTAAACATTTTTCTGAGACACATTGTGATTCATCAGCCCAAGAAGTTCCATTAAAAATAGTTCCGTTATGATTATTTAAAGTTGAGTCATGGGCTGTGTTTCCAACTCCTTCGTTAAATTTCCAATAGGCGATTGGGCCGCCGCCAACTTCTTCGGAAGAGGACATGGTGGCTATTCCAGATAGAAAACGAGCAACAACAATTCCGGAAGCACCAGAAGTAGGAGTGTTGGCGGCATAAGCACCATCACCACCGTAACCGGTGTTGGCAATTTTACTGGCTGGTGCAGATCCTCCACCACCACGACCGCCAACTGAATAGGTAAAACCGACTCCGGTTATGGAATAAGAAATTCCCAAACCACCATCACCACCAATATGACCAGTCTTATTATCTCCGCCAACACTACCGGCTCCACCTCCACCACCTCCACTAGCAGAGGATAGGTTTGAGGTGTTTCCACCAGAATTACCAACACCAACAATACCACTTCCACCATAACGAACAGTGGTGTAACTATTATATCCAGCACCTCCACCTGATCCGCCGGATACACCATTAGTTCCAGTTCTTGCACCTCCACCTCCACCTGTGGCAGTTAGGGTATTAAAAATGGAATTACCACCATTGGTTCCAGATTGATTAGTAGAGGCTAAAGCTGAAGATCCACCAATACCGACAGTGACATTTATTGTTTGATTTTGAGTTAGAGAGTATGAAGAATTATAAATTAAACCACCGGCTCCACCACCTCCAGATCCACCACCTCCAGATCCAGTTGAAGAAGCACCTCCACCACCACCAGCGACAACTAGGACTTCAGCATTAATGCTAAAAGCATTCACAAGAGTAGAGCTATTATTGAAAGTGTGAATTCGATATCCATTAACAGAGGTCATGGTTCCTCCGATTGTCATATTAGTAGTACTACTAATACCAGTGGTAGTTGAGTTTCCGTAATACATATAAACAGTGGCGCCGGAAGTGGGGAGGGTTGGTAAAATTAACCAAATATCAGCACTATTGTTTGTACTATCTTCAATCCAATAATTTAATAAGGTTCCATTGATATCAGTAAATCTTAAGTCATCTAAATCAGATTGGATTTTACCGGCAGTGACGAGAGTACTTAAATCGTAATTGTTGAGAATTTTAATTTGACTGTTGGTTTGAGAGGAACCGGGGTTGCTAACATTAATTGCTTTTCGATAATTCCAACTATCATTCCACCAAGCAGCAGAGACTTTTTTTATAGAATTTAACTTTAATAATCCAACAATACCAATTAGAAGAAATACAACAACAGTTAATAGAGTTTTGTAAGAAAGTTTGTGCACTAAACCATTTTACTATAAAATCCACCCCTAACCCCTCCTTTGACAAGGAGAGGAACAAATAAGTCCCTCTTGTCAAAGAGGGATTTAGGGAGATTTTAATTAAAATTAACTGCTCCGTTATTGTATACAGTTTTAATTTGTTCTGGTGTAAGAGGGTAATTATAGATACGGATATCATCAATTTTTCCATTAAAATATCTTCCTGGATCTAATCCTATTTTTAATAAAACATTGCCGTCATAGGGAATGACTGAATTAAAAGAAAATTCGCCAACTTTGACTCCATCTATGTATGATTTCATGGTTGCACCATCCCAGGTTCCAACGAGATGAACCCACTTATTAAGGGGAACATTTGGGAAAGAAACATAACTATTGTTGAAATTGTCGTAACCGATGTGATATCTGATTTCATTTGAGCCAAAAGACATAATTCTGCCATATCTAGATCCAGTTGAAGCGGAAACTATTTCGAGAAGTCCTCTGTAGGCATTTAAATCAACAGCATTAATCCACATGGAAAAGGTATTCGACTGTAATTTTAAGGTGGTGTTTGAGTTGGTATAAATATAATCGTCGGTTCCGTCGAAATTTAAACTTGAATTAAATTTTCCGCTGGCGCCGTTAGTCCAGGCGGCAGAAGTTCCACTTTGGCAAGTGCCAAGAGAATTTTGAGAGCCGCCAGCACCAACGCTAATAGTGCCATTGTTATTATTGCCGCTCCAATCATAAACAGTATTTCCTTGACATTCGTCAAATTTCCACCAACCAACAGGAGCTCCTTTATTATAGTCGTAAGCGATTTGGGCGGGGGTGCGAGCATAGTTATAGATACGGACTTGGTCAATTTTACCTGAAAAGTTTCCTCCTTGATTATTACATACTGTAGCTGAAGGTTCACTACCAATACAAAGAGGTACGGTGCTTTGATTAATACTGTTGACTATTGTTGAAGTGGTTCCTACGCTTGATCCATTTAAAAATAGTTTAACTGTATTACCATCATATGTTCCTGCAACATGGTACCAAACATTATTTGATAAATTACTCACAGGATAAGTGGCTGTGTAATATGTGCCGCTAAGGTTGAGAGTAAAACATAAATTTGTTGAACCGCAAACACTGGTTTCGTTTAGACTTAATTGATAACCACTACCTTCTGTTTTTGAAACTATTCTTTGTCCTGTGGCAGTTTTGTTGGCTGGATTAAACCATGATTCAACAGTGATAGAGGTGTTTGGTTTGAGAGTCGAATTGTCGTTTATAGAAATATACTGTTTACTTCCATCAAAGTTTAGAGCTGATCCGATTTTTCCCTGAACCCAAGTTGGAGCAGAAGAGCCGGTGCCAAAAGTGCCGATATTATTGTTTCCACTATCGTCATTAATAGTGCTTCCGGTTTTTTCATCCATTTTCCATTGGGCAATAGGGGAATTGCAAAGTGAAGTATCTCCAGGGATACAATAATCAAGAGAAGTGGTGGTGCCACCGATGGTTTGGTTGGTAGTTCCAAAGCTGATTGATGAGCCTTGGTTGTAATCGAGTTTTATTTCCTCCTCGGTGAGAGCAGTGTTGTAAATTTTGACTTCATCAATAGAACCATTAAAAAACCTTGCTCCGCTAGAATAATCTGAACTAGCTCCACCGATTAGGGCTATACTTGAATTATTGGTTTTCCCAACGCTGATATTTTTTATTTTAATACCATTTAAATAAATATTTACATCGTTTTCTTTAAAAGATAAGGCAAAATGTTGCCATTTATTTAGAACAACAGGACTATTAGATGAACAAAAATTAGTACCAGAACTAGTAATGTAATCGTGGTAACAAAGATTGAGTCCTGATAAAACTATTCCGGCATCAATATTATTTCCTTTAGCTGTTCCTGTTATTATTCTCCATTGACTACCGCCATCTGTAGTTGGATAAAAAGATCCAGTGATGGTGTATTCAGATAGATTATCGTAAATTACGTTGGTAGATATTTTATTTAAATTAGTATTTGTAAAATTTATACATTTTCCTTGTTCACAATTATTTGACCAAGTTGGTAAAGTAGTCCCAGTAAATGTTCCTGTTTTTTTTTGAGGACTATAATCACTGGTGGTTGTTCCATAACCTTCATCGAATTTATAATGAGCAATTAATTTAGAGTTAAGAGTAGGGTTGGTTGATTGAACACCAAGATTGACCGAAGAACCTTTAGAAGAACCACGGGAATTGTAATCTAATTTAATTTGAGCTGGAGTGCGGGCATAAGGATAGATTTTAGGTTCGTCAAGAAAGCCGTTAAATTCTCGATCGTTAGCAAAACCAATTGTTTTTCCAGTAGTTATAATTGGGGTAGTAATTGTAGAGACTTTATAAATTTCTTGTTTTCCATCTACATATAAATAAAATTTTCCGTCGACTGTATTTATTGTAAATGCTATGTGATGCCATTTATTATCGTTGATGTTTGTAGTACCAGTTTGAGAATCTTCAGCATCATCCCAAAGATAGACCCTAAACTTATTTGTGTCTGTAACTGCCATAATAAAACCTGGGTTCCAGGAATTTGTTGATATTATTCTACTGTAACTACCTATGGCTGTTGTATTGCTTTTTATCCATGTTTCAACAGTTAGACCTGTAAATGTATTTGCAAAAGATGATGTATTAAAACTATCTCCATCACCACCAAAATTTAAACATTTTCCAGAGATACACATGTCTTCATTAACCCAAGTAGGAGCAGAATTTCCTGTACCAATGTTTCCATTTATTTTATTTGAAGTTGAGTCATAAGCTGTCGTACCAACTCCTTCATCAAATTTCCAATAGGCGATTGGGCCACCTCCAGCTTCTTCAGAAGAAACAAGACTGTTGGTTGGAAAAGTCATTGTATCTTCTCTAATATAAATATTTTGATATTTCCAAGGATAATTGATCACATCACAACCAACCCCTGTTCCTATCCCAGCTAAAGAGGCCATACTATTTCTCCTTAAAATTACTTGAGCACTTCTGGTTGTACCAGTTCCTTGGTTTGAATGCCAAAAATTAAAGGTCTTGTTGTCACAGCGAGAATTAATTCCATCATAATTATCACCATTTGATCCTCCCATTTTTACTTGATTACGGATGATATCTGTTGCTAAAGAAAAAGGAATTAAATTGGTTCCAGCACTATAGCCAGTATTACCAAAAATTGACCAGCATGAGTGACCTCCTAAAAATTCATAATCGGCCTTTATTTTAGTCCAAGGGATAATGTCATTAAATAAAACTCGGTAATAAATACTACCTCCACAACCAGAATGGTTATTCATAATTGAAAAATCGACTCCATTGTTAACACTAGTTGTCTTCGTTGGGGTAACAGAACTACCAATTTCAGAATTGATCATGCTTTGAGTTACTAGCATCCAACCACCAGAATCATTAGTCATATCGCAATAGGCTTGAAATTTATCAGAGTCGTCACCATTAGTTGGGTCAATCCAATAATTATTATTTCCACTAGAATCTCCAGCATCATTTATGGATTTACAACTTAAACCTGGAGAGTCTGAAGTACCAATGTTTATTTTTACTGAAGTGGCTGAAGAGTTACCATAATAAACATAAAGATTTATTCCTCCATTTGGAATAGATGGTATTTTTGGCCAAATTTGAGTTGAGTTTGTGTTACAACCAGAAATCCAGTAATTTAATAAATTACCATTTTGGTCAATAATGCGGATATCGTCACAATCGGATTGCATTTTTCCGGAATTGATTAAAGCAGAAGTTCCAATGTTGATTGGGACTTGAAAATTAGTTAGGGAACCACCAGTGTTTCCTATGTTAACAGCAACTCTATAATTCCAACTATCATTCCACCAAGCAGCAGAAACTTTTTTTATAGAACTTAACTTTAATAAAACAACTATTCCAATTAGAAGAAATACAACAACAGTTAATAGAGTTTTGTAAGAAAGTTTGTGCACTAAACTAATTTTAGCATTTTAAAGCTAAAACCCTCCGTCTCATTTCATTCGACACCTCCCTTGACAGGGAGGCTTTTATCAAAGGTATATTTTTGAGTAATATTTCTATATATATAATATTTTTAACAAATAATTTATATACAGCCTCCCTGTCAAGGGAGGTGCCTGAAAGGCGGAGGGTTTAAATAAAAAGGAGATCCAATAAATTATTGGTTTTGAAATTAATTAAACATTACTTTCACTTTTTGGGGGATTTCTTTACCGTCGACATTGGCGGAGACATTTACTTTTTGAACGGTTGTGGCTGATAAATCAAAGACAGCTTTACCAGAATCATCACTGGTGACTTGAACACCGTCGCTGATGATTGAGGCTGGAATAATTAAAGAAACTTTTTTATTTGGAACTCCAAGACCACGTCCATCGAGAAGATAAACTGTGACCCGAACTTTTTCTTTACCGTCGGCTTTGGCCTGAAGAGGGGAAGCAAAAAGATAGGAATTTTCTAGAGCTATGGGGGAGGTGTTGGTTGAAGCGGCTTTGCCTAAAAAGATAGTGGTGCGGAAAACTAAGAATAAGGAAGCGAGTAAGGAAAGTGAAAGGAAAATAATTATTAAAATGTATTTATTAGGTTTCATAACTTAATTATATACCAAATCCACCCTAACCCTCCTTTGATCTAAAGGAGGGAATGAAAATAAAAATGTCTCCCTTTAAGTCAAAGGGAGATTTAGAGGGATTTTAATCGGGAATATTGAAAGATCGGGGGATATGTTCTGGATAAAGGGCTGGTGAATATTTTGGCTTGATACTTGGCCACCAATGATAGACGGCTGGCAGAAATCTTGGTTTTTTTGGTTTTGATGATTTTAGATAAATTAAATAAACAAAAAGAATTAAAGTTGATAAAAATATTGGGAGGAAAATTATCATATAGAGATTTTCTTGGATGAACAACCAAATAAGAGAAGGCATATTGTAAATTAAAGTATTTGATTTTGGAGAGGGATTGTCATTTAAATTAGTTGAAGCATAGAGACGGTAATCACTGGAGTAGGCGGTTGGTAAATTAAGATTGAAATTACCTTTTTCATCACTGATGGTTTTAAAAGTTGGGAGAGAATAAGCATAAGCTGATTTTGGGAAAAAGTCGGCATTGTCATCTACTTTGTAGAAATGGATGCTTACTTCTGAGTTGGGAATACTTTGACCGGAGGTTATAACAGTGCTTCCTGGTTTAATACTGCTGTTTTCTAAGGTAATGGTTGGGGGAAGAACGATAGGTCCAATGTCGGTATGAAAATTAGTTTTAGGTGGTTCAGGAACACAAATCGGGTTGGTATGTCGGCTGTTTTCATCGGTCGATGATAAACAGAGATCTGAATAATCTCTGGGTAGAAGAGTTTTATCAAAGAGAAAATAACCAGTGTTATCACTATAAGTTACGTCAAAAGTATTAGTGCTGGTTAGTTCGACTCGAGATTGGGGAGTAGTGTAGCCATTAATAGTAACTTCATTGACACCAATGGAAGCAGAGATGGAGACAGAGGTTGATTGTTCTATGGCAAGACTGAAATTTGGACTATAAAAAAATGATGGTAGAAAAAAAATGCCTAAAAAAATAATAGAAAAATGACGAAACATTAATTTAGTTTAACAAAAAAACCCTCCGAATTTTCGGAGGGTTTAAGATTTCAAAAGAGAATCTTTAATTAATCTTTATATTTCTTTTTAAGATCATTTAATTCTTTTTCTAATTCTTCAACTTTACCATCTGATGTGTCA
>Ga0247841_10002602_pt1 | contig 35563 bp, 40 predicted proteins | sample LaCruzMarch2015__2_FD_192410 | JGI IMG/M metagenome (GOLD analysis project Ga0247841, IMG submission 192410) | Freshwater microbial communities from meromictic Lake La Cruz, Castile-La Mancha, Spain - LaCruzMarch2015_18m | ecosystem: Environmental > Aquatic > Freshwater > Lake | place: Spain... | reverse complement strand
TTCAGCGAGCAAAATAACGTGAACATTTTTTTTGGGTATAATTAAGTATGATTAAACAATTTTTTGTTTCTCTTCTAGCCTTTTTGTTAATTGATGGAATTTGGTTGACGGTAGTGGCCAAAAATTTTTATGCCAAATATTTAGGGTATTTGATGTCTAAAACTCCCAATTTAGCTGCAGCTGGAATATTTTATTTAATTTATATTTTAGGAATGGTGGTTCTTGTTATTTCTCCAGCCCTTCAAAAAGGATCGATTATAACGGCTATTTTAACGGGAGCTTTATTTGGATTATGTGGCTATGCTACCTACGATCTAACCAATTTGGCCACTATTAAAGATTGGCCAATATTAGTAACTATTGTTGATCTAATTTGGGGAACATTTCTTTCGGGAGCTGTGGCTGGTATAAGTTATTGGATTTTAACCAAATGGTTTTCCTAAATAGCGCTATTTTAATTTGGATCTACATGACAGTGTGGTATTTGGTCTCTATTGTAAAAAAACGAAATGATATTGTCGATACTGCCTGGGGAATAGGTTTTATTTTTGTGACAATATTTAATTTAATATTCAGTCCCGGTATTAAATTAATAATCTCTTTAGTACTAATCTTGGTCTGGGGAACAAGGTTAGCATTTCATATTTACAATCGTAATAATAACAAGAAAGAAGATTACCGTTACGAACAATGGAAAAATAATGCCTACTTAAAAGTATTTATAACTCAGGGATTTTTTATGTGGCTAATCTGCTGGCCGATCTTATTTTCTTCCGGGTCTTTTAATTTGTTTAATTATCTGGGAATAATGATTTGGATTATCGGTTTTTATTTCGAGGCGACAGCTGACACGCAGTTAAAAGAATTTATCCGGAACCCGGAAAATAAAGGCAGAATAATGCAAGGTGGCCTTTGGGCATATAGCCGACATCCAAATTATTTTGGAGAAGTCACCATGTGGTGGGGGATTTGGCTTCTTAATTTTGGTTCTAATTGGTGGACCATGGTTGGTCCTTTAACGATTACTTTTTTGATTTTGAAAGTATCAGGGGTGCCATTGCTCGAGAAAAAATACGAAGGAAATAAAGAATTTGAAGATTATAAAAAAAGAGTTTCAGTTTTTATTCCATGGTGGTCTAAAAAGTAGTTTCTTACCCATTTTTCAATCCGAGTACCATCCCAACGGGAGAGCAAAGTAAACCTAAAGGGGTTTTGTTTGTCAATTGAGGCATTCTTTCATACTCAAAAGAAATGGTATAATTTTTTATATCAGTTTTAATAGAAATTTATGTCTATAAAAAGGTCATTTTTAGAGAGTAAATGGTATTATCGGATAGCTAGGGTGATATTTCTTTGGGTACCTCCCGTTCTGGTTGTAGTTGGTATTATTTTGGTGATTATTTCAAATATGAGCGGTAAATCTCTAGAGGATATTACTGTGGTTTTACAAAGTAACCGCTCTATTATTATTTATACCTTGATAGGGCTCTTTGCTTACCTTTTGATTTTAAAAGGGATTTGGAGAGGTTTTCTTTACATTGTCTTTGGCGGAGTGGAAGACGATACAAAGCCAAAAGTAATTGCTGTCGCGCCGCCAGTTGGCCAGGTTAGCCAACCGATGGTCGCTCAAGATGGCTCGGCGGCGATGGTTAATTATCTCAAGCAAGCTGAGCAAAAACGTAGTGAGGGAGTAACCTGGATTATTCTAATAATCATAGTTATTTGGATTGCTTATTATTATAGTAGTACGCCTTCGTCATATACTACCGGAGGGGGTAGTAAAACCAAAACCAGTACCAGCACTTGTATCCCTACTGGCTGTGGTTCTAATTGGCACTGCAGTGGGAGTTATTATTCTTCCAGTGGGGCGCAAAAAAGCATAAGCGGTTGCTATGCAAATAAGACGTCAGTTACCTCACTTAATAGCTGGTCCGGTATTTGTCGTCAGTGTCCCTAATTAATGGATTAAAGTTTAGAATATAATGAAAGCTAAAATTGTGAGCAAAATATCCGGCTGGATTATTGTGATTTTAGTTATCTTGGGAATCTTTGTTTATTTTTTTTCTAATTTAAATCCTAAGGTTGTTGATCCCAACATTATTACCATAACGGAAGGGACACAAGGTTTTAAAGACAATATTAGAATTGGTGTTGCCAACATTCAGAACGGCTTGGGTGTTATATACCTAGCTTCCCAAGCCAATAGTATTAATAAAGATATAAATACCGGAGATAATTTTGATTTTCAGAATTATCACATTCAGGTTATTGAGGTTAAGGAAAATACTAAAATTTTGCCCGCGGGCCTTACGGGTGGGAGTAATGGGTCGGTCACTCTGAAAATAACAGAGAAATAGTTATACAAGGCTTTGCTTTAGCAGAATATAATTAAAACATGGAAATTTCAATCTATCTGGCTAGATTTTGGGGTAGTCTTTTTATAATTCTTGGTCTAATGTCTGTTGGGGCAAAGCTTTTGGGGCGGATTATAGAATATACAGAAAATAAAACTATTACCATTTCAACGGGGTATATTACCTTTCTTTTGGGATTAGTTACTGTAACATTGCACAATATTTGGACGATTGACTGGAGGGTGGCTATCACCATTTTGGGATGGGTTACCTTGTTAAAAGGGATTGAAAAAATTGGATTTCCTGATCGGGTCAATAAGAAAGCTCAGATGTTCAAAGGGGGGCAGGTATTTTGGGGATTCGTGATTTTTCTAATTGGAGTGGGTTATTTTTGCATAAGTCTAAAACTTCGATAAAATACTATCATATATGTGGACTTGTTTAAGATGTGACAGAATTTTTGAAAAAGTAGAACAGATTCATAGTTGTCAAAAGGTTCCCCTGGAACAGCATTTCAAAAATAAAGAAAAAGCAAAAGAGTTGTTTAATCATCTGGTAAAACGAATTGAGGGTGAAATTGGTAAGTGTCAAATAATTTCCCTACCGTGTTGTGTTCATTTGTTTGGTAACTATGATTTTTTGGCGACTCTTCCTAAGAAAAATAAACTGGAAATTAGGTTTAGTTTAAACAGAGAACTTAATAGTCCCAGATTAAAGCAAAGTGTGCCAGTTTCTTTAAAATATTTTAAAAATTGTATTGATTTACTGACCGGAGACGAGATTAACGAAGAACTTCTTGAGTGGTTGAATGAATCCTATCATTTAAAAGATTAGTTTTGGTTGAATTCGGATTTATTCCAGTAATCAATTACTTTTTTACGCCGCTCTTCTATAGTTAGGGGACTGACTATCCCCGGGCCGCTGATGCAACCACCTTCACAAAAAAGAATATCGAGTAGCCGGAGGTGATCGGAATTGAGAAATCGCTTAATGGCTTCTTCAATATTTTTTCTGCCCGAGACCACTTCAATATCGTCCTCACTTAACAAGTCCCGGACCCCGCTGCTTTGGGCTAATCCACCGGAAACAGGATACAATCGGGTCGTTTTTTCAATTAAATCAAAAGTATTATTTTTATCTGTAGCTTTTGCTTCGATTTTTAAATCAATAAAAATCTGTTGTAAATCTTTATAAGTTACACAGAGAATATTTAATTCAGGATGGTCTTCGGAGGCTTCTAGCCTTTTGACCAGGCATGGTCCAATAAAAATTGGGCGTTTATCGGGAAATTTTTCAATAACTTGGCGGGTAGTGGCGACCATAGGCGAGTCAACATTGGAAGTTAGGTATTTTATGGCTTCAGGAAATTTGGTACGTATTATCCGAACAATATTAGGACATGGGCTGGTGATAAATCGGGTGGTATCGTCTTTTTTTAGAGTAGCGATGACCATTTCATTGGTGTGTTTGGCCCCAACGGAGATCTCAATAACTTGTTGAAAACCGGCTCGTTTTAATTGTCCGACAATTGTTTCCGGATTAAAAATAATCGGAAATGATGGTGCCAACATGGCTACCATTGGTTCACCCTTTTTTAGTAGTTCTGATAAAATTTGACTTTCGTTCATATGGTGGCGGCTATCAGTCCGCCAATTAAAGCCGTGACTAATTGGATGGTTCCCATGCTATTAACCAAGACGGCTGGGATCATCTTTAGTTGAAATAATAATGTAGCACCGGCTATTAGTATTAGTGTTTTAATGATGGCGGCTGCCGGCAATTTTATTTTTGATAAAACTTTTAATTTACTTTGATTAACACTCATATACACCCAATTTCCCAAAGTAATTATTGGCCACAAATACAATAAATAGATAGTAAAAGAACTAAATAATACCCCATGGATTATCACTGCTAAGCTGGGTAGGGCGGCTTTTAGATACCAGTGCCTTGGTTGACTGGTGGCTGCTGTCAGACATAACAATAAATTTACAACTGAACCGATTAAAAGTTGTGGTCCACTCCAAATTAGAGGAATCAAAATTAAAGTTCCGGTTAAAATCAAATTTTTGGTTTTGGTATCTAGAATTGGTTTGACGGCGATTGTTTGTATTCTGTCCATATCCATGGAGTAGTTTAGCAAATTTTCCTCTTGTCTCTAAGGCTCAATAAGATAGAATTATATTAACCTATTTATTAATCAAATTCTTTATGAAACTAGAAAACAAAATCGCTATTGTTACCGGAGCGGCAAGTGGAATTGGCAAAGCTATTGCCGTTTTATATGCCCAAGAAGGCGCTAAAGTGGTGGTCGCGGATATTAATTTGGAGGCGGCCCAGGCGGTGGTGGCCGAAATTATTGCCGGCGAAGGTGTGGCCACGGCGATAGTAGCCAACGTTGCCAAACAAGAGGATGTAGATAATTTAATTGATTCGACTGTTAAAACCTATGGAACACTGGATATTTTAGTTAATAATGCCGGTATTATGGACAATTTTGTTCCAGTGGCGGCACTTACTGATGAACTTTGGGAAAAAGTTATTAGTGTTAATGTGACCGGCCCTATGCGCGCCATTCGTAAAGCTATGCCCATATTTTTAGAAAAAAAGAAGGGGGTAATCATCAATACAGCCTCTATTGGTGGACTTTGTGGTTCCCGTGCCGGTGTGGCTTACACTGCCTCTAAATACGCCGTTATTGGTCTGACTAAAAACATTGGTTTTCAATATGCTCTTTTAGGTATTCGTTGCAATGCCATTGCTCCGGGTGGAGTTAATACTAATATTGGTAAAACTATCGATAATCCTGATAAATTTGGTATGGAACGTGCGGTATCCGGATCAGGTAATAATCCCCGTATGGGAGAAGCGGTTGAAATTGCTCAGTTAGCTTTATTTTTAGGTTCTGATGATTCCAGTTATATTAATGGTACTGTTGTTACTGCTGACGGTGGTTGGACTGCGTATTAAAATCTATTCAGAATATTGTTGTAGTTTAGTTTAATTCCGAAATAACTTTGGGATCAACTGCAAAGAGGCCATGGTGGGTAATTATCAACGGATTGATTTCAATTTCCTTAATTTGTGGATAATCGGTCACCAATTGTCCAAGACTGGTCATGATTTCATAAAGTTTATCCAGTTGATAGGGTGGGTCGTCGCGAAAACCATTTAGTAATTTAAAAACTTTTGATTTGCTGACCAGTATTTTAGCTTTTTCCGGCGAAAATGGTGCCAGTCCCAAATTATGATCATCAAAAATTTCGGCATATTTACCTCCGGCTCCAAATAAAAAGACTGAACCAAAGGAAGGATCACGTTTGATGCCCAATATTACCTCTACCCCGCTGTCAATTTGTTTTTGAATTTGAATCCCAATTGGTGACGAATTTTCTTTGGTTAAGCTAACTATTTTTTGGGTTAATTGATCAAAGGCTTTAGCTAGATCCAAATCTGATTTGAGATTGGTTATGACTCCACCGACGTCTGATTTATGCAATAGTCCGGTGGCTGATAGTTTTAAAACTACCGGCCAACCATTTTTTTTAGTAAACATCATGGCTTCATCAGAGGAAGTAATTATTTCAGCCGGTGGTGTGGGGATATCGATTGCTGACAAAAGTTGATCAGCTTGCTGATTATCCAGTGTTGACAATTTAGTTGCGATTGCTTGATCCAGAATTTTTTTAATTTCCGGCTGATTAGGTAGTGATGATGGCACAAAAGAAGAGCTTGTCTGGTTTTGGCGCCAGTTTTGCCATTGCCACATGGCAGCAATCACTTTAATGGCTCTTTCAGGAAAAGGGAAGTTGGGAATTTTGTAGTGGTCAAGAATTTTTTGGCCGTCAACTGTTTGGCCACCGCCGATGAAGGAACAGAGAATTGGTTGGGGGTATTTAAGAGATAATTTCCCGATTATTTCGGCGGTTTTATTTATCTGAGTCATCAGTTGTGGTGTCAATAACACGACAACTGATTGAACTGATTTTTCCTGTAAAATAATTTCCAAAGACTGGCCAAAACGTTCCGCCAAAGCATCGCCTAAAATATCTACCGGATTAACAATTGAGGCCATCCGGGGCAAACAATAAGCTAATTTTTCTTCGGTATCTTGGCTTAATTTAGCCATTTCTAGTCCGGTTTCGGTAATTGTGTCTGTGGTCAGTACGGCTGGTCCGCCGGCATTGGAAATAACCGCTACCTGTGGACCCATCGGGGCATTTTTCCAGGCGAAGGCTTGAGCCAAATCAAAGAAATCACCCAATTCCTGACAGCGGATAGCCCCGGTTTGGGCTAAAGCGGCTTCAAAAACCCGGTCCTCGCCAGCAATGGCTCCGGTATGTGAGCGCATGGCTGACACGGCTGAAGGGGATTTGCCCGGTTTTAAAATAAATACTGGATTATAGGGTGTAATTTGACTTATGATTTTGACAAAATCCTGACCTGAGGCGATTGATTCAAGATAGAGACCTACGGGATTTAGTGGGGTTGATGACTGTTTTAGTTGTGGTAACCAATATTCTAAAATGTCATTTTCATTAATTACTGATTTGTTGCCGATGGTTATAAAATCGTTAAAACCCAATCCGGTAGTTTGACACCAGTCAAAAAGGCTGGCGGCCAACGCTCCCGACTGGGAAATAAATCTTAAATTGCTTTTATCTTTGATAACCTGACCAAAAGTGACATTAACTGCCGGATTGGTCGAGGCAAACCCGAGACAATTGGGACCAAGAATATTAATTTTATAATGGGCGGCTACGGCTACTAATTGTTCTTCCAATTGTCGACCACTTTCTCCGATTTCTTTAAATCCGGCCGAAAAAATAACGGCGTTTTTAATTCCGGCTGCTCCACATTTTTCCAGTTCGGCAATAACTAAATTTGCCGGAATGGCAATTACCGCCAAATCGGGAATTTCTGGTAGGCTGGCGATATTGGGATAAAATTTTAGAGCATCGGTGGTGACAACATTGGGATTAACTGGATAAACTTGGCCGGAATATCCGGAAGTAATAATATTTTTTAAAGCAATTGCGCCGACTTTGGCTTCATCTTGGGAGGCACCGATAATGGCAATCGACTTGGGGTTAAACAAACCGGATAAATCACGTGACATAAATTAGGTTATCACACCCCAATTTTATTCGAGAAAGAGAATAACTATATACCAATACCAAAAAGAAAATTAAATAATCTCGTAAATATATTTGGGACAACTTCAACAACTTTTGGGATAACTTCAATTAAAGGTTTTATTTTTATAGAAACAGTTGAAAGAAGAGAAGAGGTATTTTGAGCTTTAATAGCAGAATTGTTAAATATCAATAAAAAAATAATAAAAATAATTAAGATTATCAGTACGATACATAATTTATGAGTTTTTATTTTATTGTTTTTCAATAATTAAAGGTAGACCTTTTTGGGAAGCTAAGCAAATAAATGGAACTGTTTGAAGTTTATAGATTACTATAGTTATATGAATAAATTTCTCAGATTTTAGTTATAATTCAATCAGTCTTATGCTCAAAAGTGTCACGATCTTTTTATTGTTTGTTTTTTGTTTTTTTCAAATAAAAACCCGTGTCTTTGCTCTAAATATGGTTGCTAACTATAATTTTAATGGTAATGCCAACAAGTGGACGGCTACCAATGGTTCTGGTACTAATACTTGTGGTAGCACCGGTAGTATAAGTGATAATAATATGTCTACTTTTACTTACAATGGAGCCCTAAGCAGTCAAACTGCTTGGCAAGCGGTGACTGGTTCTACTAAAAAACTTGCTTATGTGGGAAATATAGGACAAACATTGACTGCTCCCGGCAGTGGGAATGTCGTTGCTTCGGGTAAACTTAGTTATTATTCCACTGCTAGTGGTTGGGGTAATGGTTGGGTTAGGGTTGATATGTACAACCAAGCTAATTCTACTTACGTCGCTAATATAGGTTGTACTCTAATTACTGCTAACAAAGCCTGGACAACTATGAATCTTGGTAGTACTGTGGCTCTAACGGGCGGTACTACCTATTTTGTTCGTGTATCTATGTATGGCAAAAATCCAACCAGTACTGGTGCTGCAATGACTTTTGGAGTAGACAATATTGATGTTAATTTTGCCCCTGTTGGGTTGGCTGTTACGACTCCAATTGCTACCACCAATGCTCAATTTCCAGATAATTTTTGTTAAAAATCAAAACCCCGCTGTGGCGGGGTTTTTGTTGGTTTGAATTTGGTAATTATAATTTGGTTTGAATTTGGTAATTATAATATGGAGTTAGAGTTTATTTGATATGATATTTGAATGAATTTACCATCAGATATGAAACATATTTCCGGTCATTCGGAAGCTGAGGCCCAAAAAATTCTTCAAATTGACGGTTATAACGAGTTACCTTCTCAAAAAAATCAAAGTAGTCTGGCAATTTTATTGCGGGTACTGTCTGAACCGATGTTGCTTCTTTTGATTGGCTGTGGATCATTATATTTTTTTATGGGTGAGGCCAAGGATGCTTTAATGCTCCTGTCATTTGTGTTTGTAGTGGTGGGGATAACTTTTTATCAGGAAAGGAAAACTGAAAAAACTCTTGAGGCTTTGAAAAATTTATCCAGTCCACGGGCACTAGTTATAAGAGATGGTAAACAAATAAGAATTCCGGGTCGTGAAGTAGTCAAGAGTGACATGATTATTGTTCGTGAAGGAGACAGAATTCCGGCTGATGCGGTAGTCTTATCTTGTGAAAATCTTTCAGTGGATGAATCACTTTTAACCGGAGAATCAATCCCGGTTCGAAAATCAGAAGGGAATGATAAATTAGAGATACAAAGACCAGGTGGTGATGACTTGCCTTTTGTTTATTCCGGCTCAATGGTAGTAAGTGGCCGAGGAGTAGCCAAGGTTCTTTCTATCGGAATTGATACGGAAATGGGAAAAATTGGGAAAAGTTTGGGAACGATCAAGGATGAAGAGACACTTTTACACAAAGAAACAAAAAAAATAGTTCGTTTTATGGCAGTAATTGGTGTTTTGCTTTGCACACTGGTAGTAATTATTTATGTTGTTGTCAAAGGTGACCTGACACAGGGACTATTGGCAGGATTAACGTTGAGTATGTCCATGTTGCCCGAGGAATTTCCGGTAGTACTTTTGATATTTTTAACTCTGGGAGCCTGGCGGATTTCCAAAAGAAAAGTTTTAACCAGACGCCCGGCGGCTATAGAAACTTTGGGAGCGGCTACGGTTTTGTGTACCGATAAAACCGGGACATTGACCTTAAATAAAATGGAATTAACCAGTTTATATACCCAAAATTCCTTTTATGAGGTAAATGATTCTGCGTCGACTAATTTGCCGGAAAAATTTCATGATTTACTGGAGTTTGGAATTTTAGCTAGCCAGAAAGATCCTTTTGATCCGATTGAAAAAGAACTTAATAAAATGGGGGATTTATATTTAAAAAATACTCAACATTTACATGATGATTGGAATTTGATTAAGGAATATCCCTTATCTAAGGAATTGTTGGCGCTGTCTCATGTTTGGCGGTCACCTGATAAAAAGAATTTTGTCATTGCTTCTAAGGGTGCTCCGGAGGCAATTTTAAATTTATGTCATGTCAGTGCCGGTGAGAGAGAGAAAATTTTAAAAAGAGTTATGGAAATGTCGGAAAAGGGTCTACGGGTATTGGGAGGGGCTAGGGCATCATTTTCTGATGACAATTTGCCTAAAAACCAACATGATTTTAGTTTTGAGTTTGTTGGACTTTACGGATTTATTGATCCGGTTCGGGCGACTGCTTCCGGGGCTGTCAAGGAGGCTTATGGTGCCGGTATAAGAGTAATTATGATAACTGGTGACTATTCTGGCACCGCTCAGTTTGTAGCCAGAAAGATAGGAATTAAAAATCCGGAAAATTTTATTACCGGTGAACAACTGGAAAATATGAGTCATCTGGAACTTAGAAAAAAAATAAAAACTACTAATATTTTTGCCAGAGTAGTGCCGGAACAAAAACTACTGATAGTTAACGCCCTAAAGGCTAATGGCGAAATCGTGGCGATGACCGGTGACGGGGTGAACGATGCTCCGGCTTTGAAGTCGGCTCATATCGGAATTGCTATGGGTGAAAGGGGGACTGACGTAGCCAGAGAAGCTTCATCTTTGGTTTTATTAAACGATGATTTTTCTTCAATTGTGGCGGCGGTACGTTTGGGTAGGAGGATTTATAATAATTTGAAACGGGCCATGGGTTATATTTTGGCGGTTCACGTTCCGATTGCGGGAATGTCGTTGCTGCCATTGCTTTTTGACTTGCCGGTAGTGCTTTTTCCGGCTCACATTGCTTTTTTAGAATTAATTATTGATCCGGCCTGTTCGACGGTCTTTGAATCGGAAAAGGAAGACCAAAATATTATGAAAATACCTCCCCGAAAACTTTTTGAACCAATGTTTAGTTTAAAAACAGTAGCTATAAATTTGTCACAAGGATTGGGGATTTTATTGGGAACATTTATTCTGTTTATTTTTGCTATCAAATCCGGTAAAAGTGAGTATGAGGCTCGCTCCTTTGCTTTTGCCGCGTTGGTATTGGCTAACCTATTACTAATAGTTATTAACCTTTCCTGGAGTAAAAACATCTATCGGATACTTTTATCAGCAAATAAAACATTATTTATGGTCTTTGTGGGGGGAATATCTTGTTTGTTGTCTGTTTTATATATCCCATTTTTTTCGAGCTTATTTCATTTAGCACCCCTTCGTTTAAATGATTTTTTCCTGATTAGTTTGGTGGTGTTTATTAGCTTGGGTTGGTTTGAGGTGTTAAAGCTGTTTAGAAGTACAGAGGTGTTAATGAGACTGAAGGGCCTATTGTATAATTAATTGTGAGTTCTTTAATAAGGTACCTTCTTTTGGTTGTTTTAGTGGTGGGTTTTGCGGTTTTAGGATTTAAAACTTTAAGAAACAAACTATTTTATTCTGCCGTATCGACTAAATTACTATTGGGAGAAGAATTTGGATTAAACGACAAAATAAATTCAATTCTAGCTGAGGATGTTTCCCAAAAAAGAGTGGAACTTCTTAAACAAATTGATGACTTTGTAAAAGGGTCAGTTAGTGGCAAGGGTTTTTCCCCAAGGGTTTATTCTTTGATTAAAATCAGGTTGGACCAAGCTTTTAAGGAAATTCCTAACACCAAAGTTCCCAAAGGTAAGGTGAAGATTTGGTATATCTACAATATGGGAGTGATTGCTAAATCTGAAGATAAAACCATTGCTTTTGATTTAGCCAGTAGCGATATTTATTCTAATTTAGCTGATTTTACTAAATATATTGACATTTTTTTAATCACTCATCCCCATGGTGATCACCTTGATTTGAAGGTAGTTAAAGAAGCTTTAAAAAATGGGGTGATGGTAATTGTTCCCGGGGATAAGGTGTTGTTTGATGAGACTGGCCAGTTAATTAAAGATGACAAAGGCGAAGATTTGGTTAGTCTGATAAAAAGACGGCAGGGAATTGACTCGGAAAACTTTATTAGTCTAAAACTACGAGAGAAAACTATGGTTAGGGGAGTGGAAATAACTGTCTATCCATCCAACCATATAAATCCTGGGTTAAGTGAAGATCCCAACAGTATTGCGCCTTTTCCGGTGACTTGGTACTATGTCGATTTATCAGGTGTGACCATACTTCATATGGGAGATGGTGATTATAGATTCAATTATCAACCGGATTTTTCCCGAAAAAAGGTTGATGTATTTATCACTCACAATGCTGACCCAAAAACAAACGATAGCCTAGTCAAACTTGTCCCCAACGCGAAAACTATTTTGCCACTTCATACCTGGGAGTTAGGGCATGGTCCGGGCAATATAAGCAATATGGATTATAAAAACGTATTAGATGATTATGCAAACGGATATTATAAAGGAGTAGGGGGAAAAATTAGATTTATGCCAATGATTTGGGGAGAAAGTCTTTTATTTTGAGCGGGAGAAAAGTTTGTTTCTGACAAAACTAAATGGTAGCATTATCTAAATGAATACTACTTATAATTGGTACCAACAGTTAATTAAGCCCTCATGGTCGCCTCCGGCTTGGTTATTTGGACCGGTGTGGACTTTTCTTTATGTTTTAATTGCTATTTCTTTTGGTAAAGTGTTTCAATTAGCCTTTCAAAGGCGAATTTCACTGGTAGTAGTGTTACCTTTTGTTCTTAATTTGATTTTTAATTTAATATTTACGCCAATACAGTTTGGATTAAAGAATAATTTATTGGCGGCAATAGATATTTTGTTGGTTTTAATGACTTTAATTTGGGCAATGGTAGTTATTTATCCTCAGGCTCGCTGGATTACTTATATCCAAATCCCTTATTTATTTTGGGTTTTATTTGCCACAGTTTTGCAACTGACTGTCACGTATTTGAATAAATGAATAAGCGTATACTAATGTTATGTTGATTTTAATTTTGCTTTTGGTGGTGGGATCAGCTTTGGTATATATATCAAAGTATAACTTTATGCCGGTGTCAGTTAATTTTGGGTCTTTTATTGTTTCTAATATTCCTCTTTTTTATGTGATTGTTGCTTCTTTGCTGATTGGTCTAATGTTGTCTTATTTTGTTTATTGGATTCAGTCGATCTCGACTTATTTTGCTTTTCGGGGTAAAAACAAGGAAATTAAAAAAGACAAAGACGAAATACTGGAATTAACTAAAAGAGTTCATCAATTAGAACTAGAAAAGGAAAAAATAAAAAATGGCTCTGAAGACTCAGAACCAACGGATCAAAACGCGCTGTGAAAAATTTATTGGCTAAAATTTATAAGGCTTTACATTTACCGAAGGGGTTGCAGTTATGGGTAATGCGTTTATCTCAAGATAAGTTCTTGGTGGGGACGACGGGGATTATTTTTAATGATAAAAATGAAATTTTGTTATTCAAACATACTTATCGATCACATGCCTGGGCATTGCCGGGCGGTTATTTAAAAGCGGGGGAACATCCTCGCGAAGGACTAGAAAGAGAAATAAAAGAGGAGTCAGGATTTACAGTCAGTATGGACGAGTCGCTAAAAACTAGAACTGATAGAGGTTCGGCTAGATTGGATTTGTGCTATACGGGAGTTTTAATTGGTGGGGATTTTACCCCGACGCATGAGGTGTCTGAATATGGTTTTTTTAGCCAAGACAAACTGCCGCTACTGCGAAAAAATCAAGTGTTTTTGATTGACGAAGTTCTAAAACAGCGAATTTGACAAGTAATACAACTAGTTGTATTATATGAAGTATGACAAGTAATGATAAGCAACGCGTAACTCTGTTTTTAAATCCCAAACTATTAATTCATGCCAAAGCCCAAGCGGTAATCGAAGATATAACTTTGACTGATTTGGTTCAGAAAGCTCTCATCAGTTATTTACCCAAAGAGACAATAATTAAAAAAATTGAAATTTAAGCAGAATTTATCTTTAAAAATTTAAAAAACAGGCGAAGAAATATGACAACAATAGTAAATACTCCAACTCCAGCAGAAAATAATGGGGGGATGAGTCTTCTAATCGGTATTTTTGTTCTGGTAGTGCTTGGTTTATTATTTTTTTATTTTGGTATTCCGGCCATCAGACGAATGGGATCTGGTCAATTGAATATTCCCGCTCCACAGGTGAATATTCCTAATCAGATAGACGTGAATATTAAACAAACACCGTAATCTAAGAATCTTTAATTTTTTATAAATAAATAGGTAAAAAATATGATAGAAAATAGCGGTCAAACAATTGTTAATCCTCCGGTAATTGATAAAGCAACAAGTTCCCAGAGAATGGAATATATAATTTACTTTTTCTTCGGAGCCTTGGAAATATTATTAGCGTTTAGGTTGATTTTAAAGCTGATGGGGGCTAGCTTGGCGAGTACCTTTGTTCGTCTTATTTACGGAATAACGGGAATTTTTATCTTGCCTTTTAATGGGATATTTAGAAGGGGCTATACACCGGGATTGGAAACAACTTCTATTTTGGAACCAGCAACCTTGGTGGCAATTATCGTTTATATTATTTTAGCCTGGGGAATTGTCAAGTTTGTTCGAATATCCTCCGGCGAACAACAGGAGTCTTAATTATATGGGAATAATAGATATAATCGTTGTGTTGTTAGTAATTTCTTGGTTGGGAGGATTTACTCTTCATATTGGCGGAGGGCTGATTCATTTATTATTGGTTATAGCAGTGATTGTTTTTATTGTCCGTCTTTTAGGTTAATTTTTTATTAAAGGAGCAATCATGACTCTTTCTTTTACAAACTTAAGTCCTTTGGCTTCGTTGGTTTTTGGGATATTGATTCTTATGTTTCCCAAATTAATTAATTATTTAATAGCGGCTTATTTAATTTTTGTCGGGCTTTTGGGATTGGGTTTAATAAGATAGTGATTTGGTAAAAATTTGGGTATTAAAATTGATAATCAGAAAGAAATAGTGACCTAAGGTAGTGGTAAAATGGTGGAATGATTTCGGTGAGAGATTTGTCTTATGCTTATGGTCGGGAACCGATTTTTTCGGGGACCGGATTTTATTTGGGTAAAAATCAAAAAGCCGGATTGGTAGGAGCCAATGGAGCAGGTAAATCAACTCTGTTTAAGCTAATTACGGGTGAAGAAATGCCAGACGAAGGTAAGATCGAGGTGGGTGGACAGGTACTTTTAGTACCTCAGGAAGTAAAAAGAGATCCGGAAATGGAAAATTCGACTACAATTCGAAAATATTTGGATCCTAGAAATCAAAAAGAGGATTATGAGCTTTTAAGGATAATTTCAAAACTAGAATTGGCTCAATTTAACCTTGATAGCCGGCCAATAAATTTAAGTGGGGGGCAAAAAACAAAATTGGCTATAGCCAGAGCCTTGGTCCAAGAGCCCGAGGTGTTACTTTTGGATGAGCCAACAAATTTTTTGGATACGGAAGGAAAAAAATGGGTGATGAATTTCTTGGGAAGATACCCAAATACTTTGATAGTGGTTTCTCATGATTTAAATCTATTAGATTCTAAAATTGATAAAATTTTAGAAATAAATTTGCAGACAAAGAAGATTGATGAGTATGCCGGTAATTATTCCAGTTATGTCAAGCTAAAACAGGAAAAAGAAGAGCTCCTGGTCAGACAAATTCACGTTCAGGAAAGGCATATTATTCAAATGAAAAAGGGTTGGCTAAAAATGTCTCACGTTAAATCGGAGAAGGGAGTTAGGCAAAAATTACAATTGGAAAGAAGAATTGAAAAAATGGAAGAGAATTTACCCTCAATGCCCCCTGAAGCTAAAAAAATTAAAGTTAAATTACCGGAGCCGTCATGGGTGGGAGAAATACCGATAATGGCTAAAAAATTGGGTAAAGCCTATGGGACTAAAAAAGTTTTAACAAATGTATCATTTGATATCAGGAGAGGGGAGAGAATAGCTCTTTTGGGATCAAATGGGGCGGGAAAAAGCACTTTGATTAAAATATTGATGGGAATATTAACGGCTGATGAGGGGGAGATTATTCGGGATGAAAAATTAAGTATTGGCTATTATTCACAGGAATTTGAGAGTTTTGATTTTGGTAAAACATTATTGGAAAGTGTCAAAGAGAAGTGTCAGTTGCCGGAGGGGGTGATTAGGGCACAGTTGGGCCGATTTTTGTTTTCCGGTGAGAGAGTGTTTCAAAAAGTGGGCTCACTTTCCGGTGGAGAGAAAACCAGATTGTCAATTGCGCTACTGTTGGTCCAAAATTTTAATTTATTAATTCTAGATGAACCAACCACCTTTTTAGATGTTTTATCGCAAAGATTGATATTAGAAGCTTTAAAAGCTTATCGAGGAGCGATGATTATCGTTTCCCATACCCCGGAGTTTATTGAAGAATTAAAACCGAGTCGAAAATTTTTATTACCAGAGAACAAGATGGTGTTGATGTAAACTGTTATTAGTGAAAAAGTTTATTTGGCCATTAGCACTGGTTGTTTTGATAATCGGTATCTTATTTAACTATTGGCGATGGCGAGAAGAAAAAATAGAGTTAATAAATGACAATATTAATACGAAAAATAGTTTAAATCTTTCTTTAGCTTCGGTAAATGCTAAATTAGCTTTGCTTGAGTCTGAAGATCAAGTAGTAAAAAATAATCAGTTGTTATCTGATGTTAAGCAGATAAATTCCAGTTTTCAAAAAGCTTCGGTGGCTTACGAAGAAATGCTTGATCTGCGTGATAGTGGCGTTAAAATTAATAAAATTGAAGTTCTTTTGGGACCTATTTTGGCTGATCTGGCTAAAATGAATTACCCGGGAGCTATTTTGAAACTGGCCACTTTTTCGGCTAAAATCAATGAAGAAAAGCAAAAAAGTTTAAGTATAGTGGGTATTCCTAATATAGCCAATGTTCCTGAAAATAATATTCCACCCGGAAGTGGATTTTCTCGACAAAAAGTTAAAGTTAATGATCAATTTTTTATAGTTGACGTGGTGGCAGCTGATTTGAGTAATACTAAAGTGGTGGTAGATACGGCTTCCGAGGGCGATTGTAGCGATAATTGTCCGGTTTTACCTTTAGGTACTTATGTGGCCCGAAATGGAGCAATGGCGGGAATTAATGGTTCTTATTTTTGTCCGGCAACTTATCCGGCTTGCGCTAGTAAAAAAAATTCTTTTGATACCCTTTTAATGAATAAAAATAAAAAATATTTTAATTCGGATAATAATGTTTATAGTACGGTGCCAGCGGTGATTTTTTCCGGAACTTCGGCGAGATTTGTGAGTCAATCATTACAGTGGGGGAGAGATACGGGTGTAGATGCAGTTTTGGCTAATTATCCACTATTGGTTAGTGGTAAATCTTTGGCGACAGGTGACAGCAATGACGTTAAATTATCGGCTGCTGGAAATCGGGCATTTATTGCCAATCGTGGTAGTGTGGTTTATATAGGGGTAATTAGAGGGGTGTCAGTTGTGGGTGCAGCTAAAGTATTAGTGGAAATGGGAATGGATAATGCTCTTAATTTAGATAGTGGCGGTTCGACAGCTTTATGGTCGGGTGGATATAAATATGGTCCTGGTCGCGATATCCCTAATGCAATTTTATTGGTGAGGAAATAAAATTATTTTTCTTCTTCGGGGGGGAGGTATTCTTCGCCGGTGTCGGAAGAAGTCTGATTGGCTTTTAGCCACAAAACATAGTCACAACCGGTGGCTTTTTTGGCAACTTTATCCCAGCCGGAAGTAGAACATTTTTTCATTTTTTTACCATTGACGGTAGTGAAGAGAACTAAATTTTCGCCACATTTTGGGCATTTTTCATCAAGATTTTCGGTGGTACCATTGATCCATTCGACATAATCACAACCAATAACAATTTTTTTCTCTTTATCCCAAGATCCGGCGCTACATTTTTTCATTTTTTTACCAAAGCGGGTGACTTGAAGAATTAAAGGAGCACCGCATTTAGGACATTTTTCGTCAAGTTGCTGGGGTTTGACTTCCAACCACTTAACATAGTCACAGCCGACAGTTTGGTGACTTTTTGGGTCCCAAGAACCCTTAGTACACCTTTGGAGTTCTCGGCCGGTAGCGGTTTTAGTAATTTCACTTAGGGGAGCACCACATTTAGGACAGACTTCGGTTTCTTGTTTCATATATTTTAAATATTAACACGGCTGGGGAAATGGATGAGGGGGAAATTAATAAAAAGATTATTACAGTGTGTTTTTTAGTCTGAAGCTATTAATAATGTCTTTTTGGGTTTCAGAAGCGATTTTGAGATAAGTTTTAAAGACTAAAAGCCAGGTATCAAAGGAAACTTGGGTGGGTGAAAGTCCGGTAAGTTTAAAAGTTTTTTCGAGATTTTTAAGTTGAGAATAGGTAAAAACTTTTTGATAAGAGTCTAAAAAAGTGGCTTGCCATTGGTGGAAACCATAAGTGACAAAGTTTTTGTATTCCCGCTTGTTCTCGTCTTTAATAAAGGCTTGGGGTCGTTTTTTAAATTCAACAAAAGCAATTTTTACTTGGGGTTTTCTGGTAAAACTGCTTCGGTCGATATCGCCGAGATTTTTGATGTCATACCAAGGTTTGGCGAGAAGAGAACTTTGAGTTTCTTGGGGAAGACCAATAAATTTTTGAGCCGCTTCGAGTTGTATAATAAAATACATGGAATCAGGGAGGGTGGGGGAGAGTAAAAATTTGGAGACAATTTTGGCGGTGAGACTGAAAGGAATGTTGGAAAAAACTTTGTAGGGAATGACTGGGAGGGTGCAGTTGATAAAATCTTTGGGAATGATTTTAAGTTTGGGGGAATTATTATTCAATTCGATGAGTTTAGCTGCAAGAATAGGGTCTTTTTCAACGACGATAACTTGGGTAACCCGCTTTAAAAGTTGGTTAGTAATGATACCCCGGCCGGGTCCAATCTCTAAAACGGTGTCATTTCTTTTTAGATCAGAGGCATCCAAAAGTTGGGCGACTAAAGTAGGGTATTTAATAAAATTTTGAGATAGGGAATCTTTTTGATGGTAGGGCATAGGAACATATTTTACCAATTTCGCTATACTAAAGGGGTGAAAGAGATAATTTTAAGTTCCAAAGTGTTATTACTGCTAACGATAGAAATAATAGTGGGGGTGTTGTCAAGCTTGGCGATGACAGTGGTGTTTTTTAGAATATTTCAGGAAGTTTTGGAGAAAGATACTCTGTATTTTGACCAACAGATGGCCAATTTTATTTATATTTGGCGTAATCCCGGGTTAACTAAAATAATGATTTTCATTACTAATTTTGGGGCCCAGTATATGATGGTAATTTTTGTTTTGGCAGTAATTTTTTTGATTTGGAGAAAACATAAAAGGGATGCTTTATCCTTGGTAATTATCTTAGTGATGGGAGTGATCATTAATTTATCCTTAAAACAGGTTATTCAGAGACCGAGACCGGTAATTTCGCCGTTGATAGCGGAATCTTCATATAGCTTTCCTTCGGGTCATGCCATGAATTCCAGTGTTTTTTATCTGGCCATGTCTTTTTATGTTTATCATTTGACTAAAAGGAAAAAGTTGAGTTTGTTAGTAACGATGGGGTCGATAGCTTTGATAATTTTAATTGGTCTAAGTCGGATTTATTTGGGAGTGCATTACCCCAGCGATATAGTGGCCGGTTATGTGGTGGGGGCTTGGTGGTTGGTAACGGCGATACTGATTGGGAAGTCGGTTGATTTTGTGGAAATATTTAAAATTGAAAAAAGTCACCTTATTAAGATAAAATGAAGGGTATGAATGAGTGGTGGAGAAATTTTTTTAAAAGTTTTTATTATGCAATGACGGGGATAATATTTGGATTTAAAGAGAGAAACATGAAAATCCATGGTTTGGTGGCAGTAGTAGTGGTAGGGGTGGGGTGGTGTTTAAACTTATCCTTAGTGGAATGGTCGACAATATTGATTTTGATTGGTTTGGTTTTTACGGCTGAATTAATAAATACCAGTATTGAGGAGTTGGCCAATGTGGTTAAGAAAAACAATAACGATGATTACGAGGTAACCAAAACAACCAGAAATTTAGCTGCAGGAGCGGTGTTAGTAATGGCGATGATAAGCGCGGTGGTGGGGTTGCTAATTTTTTTACCGAAGCTACTGTAATAAGGTACTGTAGGCTAAAAGGTAGGATAAAACTGACTCGGCACCCTGATTTAGATTGACACCGTTTTTAGTTAATCCGTCATAGATACTACCGGTAAGCGGGTTAATCAGACTAACGTTCAAAATGTTTTTACCACTATACCAAGCAAAAGATTTTAAAGCCAAATTTTTGTATTTTATTTTTTTAGTAATTTTGTAAGCCAAGCAATAACTTTCGGTTATTGAGCCGGCTTCAATTGGCTGTTGGTCAAAAATAGTTTTGTGACCTTTTTTGTCAATCCAACCCTGGTTTCCTGGAAAAACAAAACAATCAAGTTTTTTGTCGAAGGTGGTTTTGGTTAAGAAATCCAAAGATTCGAGAGCAATTTGGAGATATGGTGGCTTTGAAGTAATTTGATAAGCGGTCAATAGAGCCAAAGGTAGACGACCATTATCATAGGAGAGGAGTGGTTCAAACCAATGCCAGGATCTAGTTTTTTCTTTTAAATATTGGTTAACCAGTAAATCAGCCCAGGGTTTAATTTCTTCTGACCGATAATATTTTAGTCCTAAAATTATTTGGGCAGAAACCCGAAGATGAGGGGAGGATTTTTGGGTAAAGGAGGAATATATTTGGTCAAAAAATTTGGTGGTTTGGGAACTAAGATTGGGTTCAAATTCAATAGTTTCACCTAAAGCGGCCAAACTGCGGCCATAGTGTTCACTGTTAATTTCAAAATTTTTTTGCCAAGTGTGGTCCGAATTTAGGTCGTTATATAAACCGTCTTTTTTAAGGGCTGATTTTAGAAAATCGAAATAAATCGGCAAGACTTTATTTAAAACCGGGTATGACTGTTTTAGTCTTAAACAAACTTGTAGGGCTCGGGCGTTGTCATCAACACAATAACCTTCGATGTAGTCCGGTTTATTAAGACGGCAATGTTCAATAATGCCAATATTGTCAGTTAATTTTAAAAGATAATCAACTTGTTTTTGGGCGTTTTGACTCATGTTTTTTAATGATTTGGGCAAAAAAATCCAAGTGTTGGAGGGCGACGCTAGACCAAGTCATAAAACGACCGTACTTGTAGGCCTTTTTTTCAATTTGTTTTTTTTGAGTGTGATTTTCACAAAGACTAATAATGGCTTTGGCAATAGCGGTTGAATCTCGAAATGGGACTAAGATACCCCGGCCATTGGCTAAAATTTCTTGAGCATATAGGTATTGGGTAGAGATACAGGATTTACCGGCGCCCACAGCATAGGCGAGAGCTCCGGAGGAAGATTGTTGGGGGTCAAGATAGGGAGTAATGTAGATATCAATGACTTTTAACCATTTAATTAGTTCTTCAAGAGTAAGATAACGGTTAATAAAGCGAACGTTTTTTTGAATACCTAAGTTTTTAATTTTTAGTTTTAAGGAATTTCGATATTTTTCGCCTTCTGCTGCCAAAATATTGGGGTGGGTTTGACCAATAACCAGATATAAAATTTGGGGATATTTTTTAACAATTTGGGCTACAGCCTCCAGAGCATAGTCAATGCCTTTATTTTCCGAAAGCAAGTTAATGTTACCCAAAACTAGTTTTCCGGATAAGTTTTTTTTCTTTTTGTGAATTTCAGTAGCATTGTAAGTTAAATCCGGGGTACCGTGGGGAATAACAGCAATAATGTCTTTTTTAACGCCATATAAATTAATTAATTTTTGAGCGCTATCCTGGGCCATAACCATTAGGCCATCGACGTTTTCCGATAATTTTTGAAAAACCTGGCCCCATTTATTTTGAGGATCATCAATAAGAGTGTGACAGGTCATGACTTTCGGTTTTTGAATAGCTTTTAAAAGGGGAATTAAATATTTTCCACATTCACCACCAAAAATACCAAATTCGTGTTCAATTAAGACTAGGTCGCAACTGGAATGATTAATATAGGTAGCTGCTTGTAGGTAGGAATTGAGATCAGATTGAAGGATTTTATATTTTACTTCCCAGGGAAATTGGGGATTCTCGCCATCTTTGATAATAGGCATGATTTCGACCAAAGCATAGGGATTTAATAGATTTATGGCAGTGGTAACATCTTTGGTAAAAGTGGCAATACCACATTTTTGGGGAATATAAGTAGAGATACAAATCACCCGAATAGTCTTTCTTTTTAATCTGATTGTTCCCTTGGTCATATTATTTTAATAAATCAAGATATTCGAGTAGTTTCCCGGCAATAGTTTGAGGTTTGAATTTTTCTACGGCAAATAATCGGCCTTTTTTGCCCATATTATCCCTCAAATTTTTATCCCTAATTAATTTATCCAAGTACATAGCTAAATCGTCGATGTTGGCTTTTAGTAATCCGTCTTCTTTGATTGGTTTGGCCAAAAGGGCAGTGGTGCCATTGTCAACTACGTCCACAATTGATAAAGCTTCTACTGAAATAATCGGTTTTTCACAAAGCTGGGCTTGAACAAAGGGTAGACCAAAGCCTTCACCTCTGGAGGGGGCAACATAAATATCACAAATATTAATTAAATCTCTGACAAATTCCCTGGAAAAATCCGTGACCATGTATCTGACTCTGTTTTCTAAGCCAAACTTTTTAATCAACTCAAATTCTTCCTGACCTCTATTAAAAGTATGTGCTTGTGGCCAAGCTTTTAAAAGATAAAACCATTTTAAATTAGGGTCTAGTTTTGCTAAGGCTTTTAATACTTCCTGGGCTCCCTTACTGGTGACATCTCCGCCCATGGTTAAAATAAGGGGCACTCCGGTTTGTTTGGCTTTGACTAAATCATATTTTTCTTCAATTTGAAAACTTGATTCGACTGACAACATCTTTAAAAAGCTTTGTTCCTGGGTTTTAGTGATTTTTTTCCAAAAATCAGGATCAACTGCTTCCGGTAATATTTTTAGTTTTTCCGGTTTGATTCCGTCACGGACAAAGACTTTTTGGCAATAATGGCTGGGAGTGGCGATTACTCCCAGTTGGTTATAACCATCGATGTGGTCTTCGACTAAATCATCAGAAACTATCCAGGGTAAAACTTTTATGCCTAAAGATTTTGGTTTTTCTACAAATTCTTGATATTTATGCCATGATCCGACACCGACGACGACATCGGGCTTGAAATCTTGATAAATTTGGTCTGATTTTTCCACCTCAGTAGTTAATACTATTTTGTAGTCCACTCCGATTTGTCTTAAGCCCAAAGCCAAGGCCTCGGCCTGATTATAAAAACTAATCCAATCCTGAACTAAAAGTAAGACTTTCATTTTTTTAACTCCTCAAGAAGATCTTTAATTATAACTGATTTTACGGCAATTCTCTTGTCTCCGGCGCCGTAATAGATGGAAAGTAAGCCGTCTTTGACGATAGCCCCGGTGGGGAAAACAACATTGTTGACGACACCTTGTTTTTCCCAGTCGGCTTGAGGCGAAAATAAAGGGTAGGGAAGTCGGCCAATTACTTTTTTGGGATCATTGATATCCAAGAGCATGGCTCCGGCGTGATATATTCTGAGATTATTTTTAATATTGACACCGTGATAGATTAAAAGCCAGCCATCATTGGTCTCCAGGGGGACACAACCGCCACCAACGTAGGCGCCTTCAAATTTTTCCTGGGGGTCAAGAACGATGTAATCATCTAAATTTGCTAAATATTTTTCCCAATATTCATTGTTTAGATCTTCAAATTTATCAAAATAACAGATTTGAATTCCCGGTAAAACCCGATGGATCATAGCGATTTTTCCATCAATTCTTTTAGGGAACAGGGCAGCGTCTTTTTCCCATAATTTGACATTATCTCCGATGGCAAAGCGATACCACTGTTCAAATAAACCATAGCGTCTGTCTAATTTGTTATTTCTAAAAATATCTTCGGCCCGGTCATAACTCATTTGTGCAGAAATTACCCCTTTTTTATCCCAGGTTTTTAAATCAGGACTGGTGGCGTAGGCGATTAAAGCACTTTTTCCATCATAGGCAGTGTAAAGCAGATAGTATTTTCCTTCAAAAAGAGTAATTCTGGGGTCTTCCATACCCCCACTTTCATAGTCATATTCCGGCACTAACAATGGCTTGTCAGTCTGATAAATCACCTGATTATCTTTTATTTGACAATAGCCGATTGTCGAAAAATTGCCTTTTCCCACGGCCCGATAAAACATATGAATTAGGCCGTCTTTTTCCACACAGGCGGGGTTAAGAACACCGCCGTTTTCAAATTCAATCCCGGGCCGACTTTCTAAAACTACGATACCTTCGTCAGTTTTTATCATAAAATAGTGATTCTATTATACCTAACTTTCAAGCAAAGGACAATATGGGTAGGCTGGTGTAGAATTGAGTATGTGGTTTTTAGCAACACTTTTTTGGTTGTTTTGGGGAGTTAACCGAGTGGAGGCGAAATCTTATGTAGTAGGTCCGGTAAATATTAGGGCTGTGGTCAATCAGGATGGATCGATGTTAGTAAAAGAAACAAGAATATTTGATTTTGAGGGTGACTATACTTTTGCTTATGAGTATATAAATAAAAGAGGGGACAGAGGTGAGGCATATGTGTTAGAAAATTTTGAAGTGTGTGATGAAGCTAAGTGTTACCAAAGGACGACACCAGATGATGTTAGCAAGACGTCACAGACTTTTTATGCTATTGATGAGGGAGATAGATATTACGTTAAATGGTATTACTTGGCTAGCAACCAAAAAAAGACATTTACGATTAATTATAAAGTGGCCAATGCGGTTACTTTACACCGGGATGTGGCGGAAATTTATTGGAAGGCCATAGGAAATGATTGGGAAATTGCCCAAAATCAGGTTAAAGTGGAGTTTATGTTACCAAAGGGAATTGATGGCAGTCAAATTCAGGCATGGGGGCACGGATCTTTGAATGGAATAGTCTCAATACCCAATAGTGGGATGGTCAATCTAGAAGTATCCCAATTACCAATAAAAACTTTTTTAGAGGCTAGGATTTTGCTGCCAAAAGAAACTTTTTCCGGCGGAATAGTCGGGAATAAAACAAAATCACAAATACAAAGTGAAGAAGAGGTTTTTATTGCCAAAACTAAAGCTGCAAAGGGGTGGGAGAGAATTAGAGACTATTTGATGGGAATGGTATTTTTAGCTTTAGCCGGGTGGCAGATTAAGGAAATTATCAAAAAAATAAAGTTGTTTTTAAAGTATGGTAAGGACAAAGGTCTACCAGAAGCCTCTTTATCAGGGAGATGGTGGGAGCCACCCAGCGAGATTGATCCGGCTCAGGTAGAACAATTACTGAGTGTTCAGGAAAAATTGACGGCAAAATCGTTGACGGCGACGATTTTATCACTGGTCAGGGATAGGTTTTATAAAATTACCAGAAGTGATAAAAAGGAGGGTTTGATTTTTAAAAAATATAAATATTATTTGGTGCCCATAGACGAGAATAAGAAAAAAGTATCATCGATTCAGAAAATAACCATAGATTTATTGAAAGAAATTATGGAAACTAAGGATAAAATTAGTTTTGAAGAAATTAGTGGTTGGTTTAAAAGTAATCCGACTCGGGCTAGAAGTTTTTTTACCAACGAATTTCCTAAAAAAGCCTTGGCGGAGAATGTTGAGGAGGGTTATTTTGATAGGGAAGCCGAGAAGATGAAGGATAAATACGTAGCTTGGATTTCAATCATAGTTTTTTTTGGGGGAATCTTTTTGATCGGTTTTTCAATTTTAGGGGGAATAATAACAATGATAGGAGTTATTTTAAATATGTCCTTGGCTTTTTGGCTGATGATAATTGGGTTTCTAATGATGGCTTTTGGCCATAAGAGAACTGATAAAGGACGGGAGGAAACGGCCAAGTGGCTGGGTTTCAAAAAGCATTTAGAAGAGTACCGACAAACCATAAAAGAACCCATAGATTCGGTAATAATTTGGGAAAACTATTTAGTTTACGGAACGGTATTGGGGGTGTCAGTAAAGGCATTATCGGAGTTACCGGTAAACTTAAATTCGAATGATCAGGCGTTGGCGGGAGCATATTGGGGAGGGAATGGAAATATAGGCGGCTTTAATGATTTTGGGAAGAGCTTAACCTCGATTGGAGAAGCGATGAGTAGTATCAATAGTGCGGTTAGCTCCAGTTACGGAGCCTCGGGAACTGGTTCTAGTGGTGGGTTCTCGGGCGGTGGTGGCGGTGGTGGGGGCGGTGGTGGCGGGGGAGCAGGCTAGAAAATAAACAATTTATCAACAGTAGTTTTTAAGACTTTGGCTACATCATGGGCTAATTTCAATGAAGGCATGTATTTACCTTGTTCAAGATAGAGGATGGTTTCACGACGGGCACCAACCAGGTCGGCCAACTGTTTTTGAGTCAGATTTCTAATGCTACGGTAAGCTTTGATCTTGGTTTTCATAAGTTAGAAATTTCTAATAAGATAATGTTATATATGTCTAACTAAAGTGTCAAGGGACGAGATAGGTTTTTATTATTAGACCACTAAAAAGCCCTCCGAATCGGAGGGCTTTAAGATTAGTCAAAAAAGTGATTAATAGCTGTTTCTGGAATAATTGTCACGTCGAGGTGGACGCTCTTCCATGGGTTTAGCTTCATTAACTTTGACGGTACGACCATCAAGTTCTTTAGCGTCCCACATATTAATAGCCGCTTGGGCTTCTTCTTCAGTGGACATTTCGACAAAGCCGAAACCTTTGGACTGACCAGAAAACTTATCTTTGATAATAACAGCGGAGACAACAGTCCCAGCTTGGGCGAAAGATGCGCCTAGAGTGTCATCAGTGGTTTGAAAAGACAAGCCACCGACATAGAGTTTCTTATTCATTTTAGAAAAACAAAATACTAAGAGGACGGTTGAGTATACGTTATTTAAGATAAAATAGATAGTAATGATCAGGATTGAAGATTATGATTATGAATTGCCGGTGGAGTTAATTGCTCAGGAAGCAATGAGTCCGAGGGATGGGTGTAGATTATTGGTGGTGAAAAAGGAAGACAAAAAGGTTGAAGAAAAAGTTTTTAGAGAAATTGCTGATGAGCTGGGAAAAAATGATGTATTAGTTTTGAATGAGAGTCGGGTCTTTCCGGCGAGATTAATTGGTAAAAAAGAAAGCGGGGGAAAGGTGGAATTATTATTACTTAGAAGAATAAATGAAAAAGAATGGGAAGCGATTAGTAAACCGGGATTAAAAGCTGGAAGAAAAATAATTTTTGAGGATTTAAAAGCGGAAGTGATAAAAATTAGAGACGAGACACTAGAAACGAGATTCGAGTATGAGGGAGATTTTTGGAAAATATTGGAAAAAATAGGAAAGACGCCAATACCCCCGTATATCCACAATAATAAGGAGACGGAAATAAGAAAGGATTATCAAACAGTGTATGCCAATAATTTTGGATCAGCGGCGGCGCCAACGGCCGGTTTACATTTTACTAAAGATTTATTGAAAAAATTAACCAAAAAGGGGGTTCAAATTGAAAAAGTGAATTTAAATGTGGGACTGGGTACTTTTAAGCCAATTACGGAAAATAATTTAAAAACGGGTAAATTGCATTCGGAATTTTTAGAAATTAAATCGGAGGTGGCAGATAGATTAAATTTGGCTAAAAAACAAGGAAAAAGAATTATTGCAGTGGGAACAACGGCAGTGAGGGTGTTAGAAACAATGAGTGATAAAAAAGGTAATTTGCGCTCGGGGGGTGAAGATACAAATATTTTTATATATCCACCGTACAAATTTAAGTTTGTGGATTCATTGATAACCAATTTCCATTTACCAAAAAGCAGTCTTTTAATGTTGATAGCAGCCATGATGGGGGAAAAGTGGCGGGAGGTATATAAATTAGCAATAGAGCGAAAGTTTCGGTTCTTTAGTTTTGGTGATGCTATGTGGATTAGATAATATGTTATAATCGCTAGATTAAAAATTAATTTTATAAAATATAGTTTTCCCTGAAAAATTCGGGGCAAATAAGATAATAAAAACTATTATGAAAACTAAAACAGTCAATCGAAGTGGTAAAAGTCTAGTTAAAAAAGCATTAGTGGTTGGAGCTAAAAAAGCTAAAGTAGTTGATAAGACTAATTTAAAGGAAGTCAACGAAAAGATTAAGATTGAAAAGGCCTCTTTCGCTAAAGCTGCGGAAGGCTTAGAAAAAGTTGAAGCTAAGAAAGAAATTGTCAAAGAAGATAAAAAATATGAATTAACAATTGATGTTAAGGATTTATTAACTGCCGGATGTCATCTAGGACATAAAGTTTCTAAAACTAATCCCAAGGTTAAGGAATATTTATATGAGGCTCGGGAAGGGATTCAGTTGTTTGATTTAAACAAGACTTTTGTCGGTTTGGAAAAAGCCTGCAATTTTATTTATAACGCCAAAAGAAATGGTAAACAGATAGTACTATTGGGAACTAAAAGACAAGCCAGAGAGGTAGTGCGAAGAGTGGCCATGGATGCCGGGGTACCTTATGTGACCGATCGGTGGCTCGGAGGAACGGTTTCTAACTGGAGTGAAATTAAAAAGAATATTAAAAAATTAAACGAGATTGTAAGTGGTCTTCAAAGTGGCGGTAAATATGCTCAAATTAGTAAGAAAGATCTGTCAGAATTAAATAAAGAAAAAACCCGTTTAGAAAGAATGATAGGAGGTTTGATTAAATTAGAAAAACTTTTTGACATTATTTTTGTAGTTGATGCCGGTTTTGAAAAAACAGCGATTAAGGAATCCCGAGAAAAAGGGGTAAAAGTAGTATCGATAGTGGACACCGACAGTAATCCGGAAAAAGTGGATTATGCCATTACGGCCAATGATGACAATGTTAAAAGTATTAGTGTAATCGTAGAAGAAATTGGCCGGGCGATTAAAGCGGCGGGAGTTAAATAGTTAATTAGTTTAATAGTAATTAGTAAAATTATGGATAATAAAAAAATAATTGAATTAGTTAAAAAAATTAGAATAGAAACAGGATTGGGGATTATGGAGATAAAATCGGCATTAGAGGAAGCTAAAGGTGATGAAAAGAAAGCCAAAGAAATTTTAAAAGCTAAAGGCTTTGCCAAGGCGGAAAAAAGAGCTGAGAGGGAAACACATCAGGGAAGAGTGGCTACTTATACCCATGCTACGGGTAAAGTTGGAGTTATAGTAGAGCTATTATGTGAAACTGATTTTGTGGCTAAAAATGAAGATTTTATAGCTGTGGCTAAAGAATTATGTTTGCAGGTGGCAGCGATGAATCCGAAGAATGCCAAAGTATTATTAGAACAAGAGTATATTAAAGATCCGTCAATGAAAATTAAAGATATGGTGACGGGTTTAAATGCTAAGTTTGGAGAGAATATTAAAATTGGCAGAATAGAGCGGTTTGAGATTTAAAAAGAAGTCGAGGGTAATTTAATCTGAGGATTTATTTGGAATATAATTCCAAATATTGGCCCAATGGTTATTGTCGTCGGTATTTACAGTGGTGAGATATTTGAAATTTACTTTATTGTTTTGAATATTTTTGTCGTCAAATGTGCTAAGGTGGTGAATAATAGGAGTAAACTGGTCGCCAAAAGATAAGAGATCCCTTGAAGAATAAGCAGAGGTAATTACAAATATATTGGTGTTGGACTTACCTAAGAGAAGAGTTTCGCAGATACAATTTATTTTGTCTTGGCATATTTTAAATTGGGTATCAGAACCGTATTTAACATCAATTTGAGGATTGGTGACAAAATATTTGAGAATGTGAGGCTCATAAATGACGACAATAGTCGGTTTGTCAAATTTACTTTTATTTAACCAGTCGGCTACTAGTCGATACTCTTTCATTTCTTGGGGTTGACTGTAGTTTGAGGGTAGATTGATTCTAGCTAGATTGTAGGCAAGAAGACAAAAGATTATGGTAAAAGAAATTATTTTTGATTTTTGGTTAACTAATATCAAATACATTATCCAAATTATTGGAATATAATAGCGGACGAAAAAGTTGGGAAAAATATAAAGAAAGAGGAGGTGAAAACCAAAGATGAGATAGATGATTTTGACTATTGGTTTCGACTTGCTGTTAGCGGCACCAAAAAAACATAGACCAATAGTGGTTAAGGAAAATAATTGGCTGAGATCGGTTGGGGAGGAACTATCAAAGGTAATAATTTCAATTAATGAGGTAAAAGCAAACAAGTTGGGAAGATTTTTGAGGCCATTTTGAATTTCTTCAAGGTAAGCATTACCGGTTATTGAATTTCCAATTCGACTATGAAAATTAAGAATAATTAACCAAAGAATAATTGGGACAAAGGCGGATAAGAAGTTTTTAATTTTTAGAGAAGATCTTTTAGTATAATATTCGATTATAAAAATGGAAATGGGAATAACAATACTTTCATACCGAAGTAAAAATAGTAGACCAAAGAGTAGATAGACAAGAGGACTTTTAGAGCGGTGATAGAAAATGAGGGAGAGAGTTAGAAAAAAGGTATAAATAACTTGGTTGGTGATGTCAATGCTATAAAGAATATTTATTTGATTGGTAGCAACCAGAAGTGTTAACAGAAAAGCAAAAATTGGGGAAATAAGACTATTAACTAAGATGTAAATATTTATTAGGGTTAGGGTGGCGAGGGTAATATTAATGAAACGGGCAGCGGCAATTTCCGGATAAACAGTATATGGGGAAATAATTTTCGCTAATGAAACAATCATTATCGGAGCCAGAGGAGGTGGGTGAATACTTGTTGGAAGTTTAAAATTGAGATATTGATATCCATCATTGATATATTGGAAAATATCAGGATTGGGGACAGCTTGGATATTTCTGTTTTGCCAAAGGTGACGCCAAAAAAATATTGAAACGACGATGGTTAGTGCTAAAAATAGATATTTGAGGCTAAATATTTTTATGGTTTTAGTATACTTGATTTATGTGCGGAATATTTGGAGTTGTTGATTTTTCTAAAAATAATAATAAAAGATCTGTTTTTGAGGGTTTGATGCGGGAATCTTGTCGAAGAGGGATTGATGCAAGTGGGGTAGGGGTGTTTTTATCTAAAAAAAATCTAATTTTAAAAAGACAGGGTAGTGGTAAAAAATTACTGGAATCGCTTGAATATAAAGAAGAAATAGGACCAATGATCAATGGGGCGGATGTTTTAATCGGTCAAAGTAGACTGGCAACAGATGGTGATCCGAAGGATTCAATAAATAATCAACCAATAAGGTCTGGGGAGACATATTTAGTTCACAACGGAATTGTAATAAATTCCGGAGAATTGGCTAAAAAGTATTTAATACCTCAGGAAGAATCAGATTCGAGAATATTGGCTAAGGTTTTAGATAAAGAATCAAAAAGATTAGGGTCGACAAAAAAGGCGTTAGTGAAAATTTCTGGAGAAGTTGCCGGAACAATTAATTTGATAATGGTTACGAAAATTAAAGATAAACTAAAAATAAATGTGGTTTCAAATAACGGATCTTTATATATCGGGAGAGGGGACAATAAAATTATTTTTGCTTCCGAGAAGGTTTTTTTAAAAAGAGTAGTGGCGGAAAGCAATTTAAGACTAGAAATAGATCAGATTATAGCCGGAACCGGAATGGAAATTAGTCCCGATGGATCGGTAGAAAAATATAATCTTAAAAAATCCATAGTTAGTAGAGAAAGAACGAAATTAGTAGAGGTATCAGAAGCTTTGTTGAGGCACAATTTAGATGAGAATATAAAAGAAATTAAAAGATGTGTGAAATGTATTTTGCCAGAAACAACTCCAAATATTAGTTTTAATAAAGAAGGGGTCTGTAATTATTGTCGAGAGCATAAAAAAATAAAGTATAGCAGTAGCTTTAAATTGAAAAAAATAGTTAGTAAATGCCGCAGTGGTAATAGGAAGGCGGATTGTATTATTGCTTTTAGTGGTGGCAGGGACAGTGCTTATGGGTTACATTATTTAGTCAAAAAATTAGGGATGCATCCGATAGCGGTGACTTTTGACTGGGGTATGATATCAAATATCGGTAGACGAAATCAGGCAAGATTGCTTGGAAGGCTTGGAATTGAACAAATAATTGTTTCAGCGGATCTTAAAAAAGTTAGGGATGACATTAAAAATAATTTAAGGGCCTGGCTTCGAAAGCCGGATCTGGGAATGGTGCCGCTTTTGATGCAGGCGGACAAGGTAACGGAATATTATGTGGATAAAATAAAAAAAGAACTGGGGTTAGAATTGGTATTTTTTTGTCGGGGAAATGAATTAGAAAGGGAAGAGTTTAAGGCCGGATATTGTGGAGTAAAAAATGCTGATCCGGGTGGAATAATTCATAATTATTCGGTGGCCGATAAACTGCGGTTGCTTGGGTACTATCTTCGACAATTTGTCATAAATCCATATTATTTAAATTCATCATTGTTGAGCAGTATGTGGGGATATCTAATTACTTATGTGGTACCTCATGATTATATTTATCTTTGGCATTACATAAAATGGGAAGAGGGGAAAATATTAAAAACACTTTTTAAAGAATACGGATGGGAAGATGATGGCGAAACCGGAATTACTTGGAGGATTGATGATGGTTCGCCGGCATTTTATAATTATCTTTATGGTCAGATACAGGGCTTTACGGAAAATGATTCTTTTAGAAGCAACCAGATTCGAGAAGGTTTATTAACCAGGGAAGAGGCGTTAAAAATTATTGAAAGGGAAAACAGACCAAGGTATGCGGCAATTCAGTGGTATTTTGATACTATTGGAGTTGACGGAGACAAGGTTTTATCAATTATTGATAGGATAAGAAAAAGATATAAATCTGATAGAATAACGATATGATAAATTTTACGGACGTAAATATTCGGATGGGGAAAATTACTGATATTTTTATAAACGATATTGCCTCAATTCGAACTGGTCGGGCAATACCTGGTTTGATCGAGAACGTGGTAGTGACGGTATATGAAGGACAAAAAATGAGGTTACAAGAATTAGGATCGATTAGTATTCCGGATGTTAGGAGTATTGTTTTTGAAGCTTGGGATCAGACGATAACCAGGGAAATTAGTAATGGAATTCAAGCGGCTAATATTGGAATGATGCCGACGGTTGATGGAAACTTAATCAGATTAAGCTTACCGATGTTAACAGTGGAACAACGGGAAGATTATATTAAACTGTTGGGTAGGAAATTAGAAGGAGTCAGGAGAATGATTCGGGATGCCAGAGCCGATTTTAGAAAAAAAATAATGGATGCTAAAAATGAAAAGACAATTTCTGAAGATGAATTTAAGAGAGATGAGGCGGAATTACAGAAAGTTAACGATCAATTTATGGGGAAATTAGAAGAATTGTCTAAAAAGAAAGAAGCTGAGATTAGGGCATAGTTTTTTTTGAGATTCGGTAAATGGTTGAAGTATTGTCGATTTCAAGAGTATCTATTTTGTATTGTTGGTATTTTTGTTCAAATTTTGGACAATTGCTGGTGCAATAGACAATTTTATTGACGGAATTATCATCGAGAAGACGAAGTTGTTCTTCATAAGATTCATTTTGTTGGACCATAATTTTATTGTTACTAATTTCCTTGTAATAGTAATAACCCATAAAGGTATTAAGCCAAATATTGTCATAGTGGAACACTATGTTTTTTTTAGATGGCAGGAGATATTTGTCTATTTTTTCCGTTCTCTGTTGAACATTTATTTTGACGTAATATGATAATTGTTTGAGTGGCAAACGAAGGTATATGAACTGATTTGTTGAAGAAAGGATGGTTATAACCAGGTAAAAGATAAAAAGGTAAAGATTGTTTTTGAATATCATTAATGAAATAGATATTAGAGCAAAAAATATTGGCCAATAAGCGGCAGTATACCAATTGCTGTAGGTAAATATTCCTACAAGTGGGTATAAAATTAAAATCGGTAAGAGTTTGATGATGACACTTTTTTTGGTAAAAATGGGTATGGTAATAAGAATGATAAAGGGGATAAAACCTAACTTTATTGGTAATAATGAATTCAAATCTTGGATAGTATATGAGATACTGTTGGGAATAATGTGTGACAAGTTTATGTGGGTTGGGACTAGATTTAAACTTATTGGGAGTATTATATTGAGTTTGAAAAGTATGAGAGAAAAAACTAGATTTGAAATTATGATTAATATTTTTTTGAAAGATGAAAATTTTTTGTATAGCTTTGTAACGTGGTATATGTAAAATGGTGTCAGTAGCAGAAATGAAAGATGAAATTGAATTCCGAAGATAAAAATTATTCCTGAAATTATTCCAAGATAGATATTCCCTCTTTTTTCGTTAAAAAGTATCAATAAAATAAACAGACAAGAAAGTGTAGGAATAAAAAAAGTTTGATAGGGCATTGCTGGTGCAATTTGATAAATGACTAGAGGTGAGAAGGCGACTAGAAAAGAGGATAAAATTCCGGCATATTTACTTTTCGAAAGTTCACAAGTCAGTAAATATGTTAGAGGAATTAGTGCAGTTGTCCAAATTAAACACAATTGAATAATTCCATTTAAACCCCATAATCCGTAGAATTCTGCCAAGAAGAAATAATATATTTTTGAGTTTTTTAATATGGGTATTTGTGAACAACCTCCGCAAATTGGCGGATTAATTGGTAAGTCATTAAATTTAGCTATATGTTGGGCAGTCAGAATATCTCGTGTCTGGTCATGGCTTAAATAAATTTCATAACCTGATTGGTAAGTAAGAAAACATTATCTTATATCCAACAATTGTGATGACTACTATCGTGATAAAAGACCAATTTTTAACAAGGTAAGATTTTATGTTTTTCACTTTTATATATAATATATTATATTATTTGAATAACGAGTTTTAGTATATAGATTTAGTAAGTCGTGCAGTTAGAGTTGGGTATTGGTAAAATTGTTCTCATGGATATTTTGATTTTTGTTCTAGCTTTATCGGTATTAGTATTAGTTCATGAATTTGGTCATTTTTTAGCGGCAAAACTAACCGGAGTGAGGGTGGAAGAGTTTGGTTTAGGCTTGCCACCACGAATATGGGGTAAAAAGAGATGGGGAACAATATGGAGTATAAATTGGTTGCCAATTGGTGGTTTTTGTAAATTATTTGGGGAAGACATCAATGAGAAAGGGGCGGTAGAGAATAAAAATTCCTTTGTAACTAAAAATCCTTGGCAAAAAGGGTTGATAGTTTTAGGAGGAGTGTTAATGAATTTGGTGTTGGCGGTATTAATTTTTTCTGTAGTTTATACAATTTTGGGAGTACCCCAAGAAACCGATAAAGTGAAAGTGATCGAAGTGTCCAAGGATAGTCCGGCCCAAAAAGCAGGTTTAAAAGAAGGAGATTGGATTAAAAGTGTGGGTGGGGTGGAAATTAAAAAAATAGCGGCATTAACTCCGGAAATAGAAAAATATAAAGGGAAAGAAGTTAATTTGTTGATAGACAGGGGGGGGCAAGTACAAGACTTGCCGGTACAAGTAAGAGAAAAGGCGCCGGGTGGTCAAGGCTTAATGGGAATAGCGATTAGTAGTACGGAAATGGAGAAAATTAAGTGGTATGAATTTTATAGGGGAATTGGAGCTGGG
>Ga0247841_10002601_pt1 | contig 35564 bp, 23 predicted proteins | sample LaCruzMarch2015__2_FD_192410 | JGI IMG/M metagenome (GOLD analysis project Ga0247841, IMG submission 192410) | Freshwater microbial communities from meromictic Lake La Cruz, Castile-La Mancha, Spain - LaCruzMarch2015_18m | ecosystem: Environmental > Aquatic > Freshwater > Lake | place: Spain... | reverse complement strand
CCCGTTGAACATCCAGTCCATCACGACCAGCGCCGGCGTCTCTTGCTTCAACGTAGCCAAGGCTTCGTCGTAGGTCTCGGGAGCGAACACGGTGAAGGAAAACCCTTCCAGGGTCTCCTTGATCATCTGACGAAGACCAGCTTCGTCTGTCAGAACCATGATCACACGGTTAACCATGACACACCTAGGGTCAGTTTCTTGGCTAGACGTTAACACAGAAGCTTAATTTTGTCAATTCTAAACGCCCCCGAAATTAGGAGGCGTTATTCTCTATTTTTAGTTCTATTCTACCTGTAGTCCGAAGCTTTCTTGATCTCCGAAGCATTTACGAAGGAGATAGCGAAGGACTACATCATCTTACGACGTATAAAAGCTGGTATTTCTAAATCCTCATCATCTCCGGCCGTAGCAGTACCAGGGTTCACAACCATATCTTCTGGACGGATTTTATCTGGATCTTCTTGTTTTGGTTCTAAGGTGCTTTGCTCTAATCTCTTGGCATCAAAATCTATATTAGGTTCTGGTCGTCTGTCCAAAAGTGAATCTCTGGCTGAACCGGAAGATGCAGATGAAGACGTTGGAGCTGATTGAGTCGAAACAGGAACATCTTTTTTAATTGGAGCAAAATAATTTGGAGTGGATGGTTGCATAGCATTTACACGTAGCAAATGACTTTGCACACCTGGTTGATCAAAACCAGTGGCCACCACAGTTATTTTAATTCTATCTTTTAAATTATCATCAACAACAGCGCCGAAGATGATGCGAGCATCGCTATCAACTGATTCAGTAATTGTTTTAGCAGCTTCGCTCACTTCGTACATAGTTAAATCTGGACCGCCAGTAATTGTGAAAAGAATTCCTTTGGCACCCTCAATTGAAACTTCTAATAACGGACTGGCAATAGCAGCCTTAGCAGCTTCAATAGCGCGATTGTCGCCAGCTGATTCCCCCATACCCATAAGAGCTGAGCCACTATTTTCCATGATAGTTTTAACATCAGCAAAGTCAACGTTGATTAAACCAGGAAGTGTAATCAATTCTGAAATGCCTTGAACACCTTGGCGCAAAACTTCATCAACCACACCAAAGGCTTCAATGAGTGGCGTTTTTTTATCAATAATCTGCCAAATACGATCGTTAGGAATTGTAATTAAGGTATCTACTTTACTCGCTAATTCTTTTAAACCTTCTTCAGCAATGCGTTTGCGTGGACCACCTTCAAAGGAAAATGGTTTTGTAACCACCGCGATAGTCAAGGCACCCAACTCTTTAGCGATTTCTGCAACCTTGGGACCAGCGCCAGTTCCAGTGCCGCCACCAGTACCATAAGTAATGAAAACCATGTCAGCGCCTTTTAGCATTTCACGGATTTCATTTTGAGATTCTTCGGCTGCTTTGCGACCAACAGCAGGGTTCATACCAGCGCCTAAACCACGGGTAGTACTCTTTCCAATGTGAATTTTTTCAGGTGCCAAGTTTGCTTGGAGAGACTGTAAATCTGTATTAAGAGAAATAAATTCCACACCCTTAATATGGGCTTGAATCATGCGGTTAATGGCTGAATTTCCGCCACCACCCACACCAACGACCTTAATTTTGGCGAAAGTTTGTATCTCTGGTTTGACTTCTGGCATATTTCTTTATGTTATTCATTCCCCCTCCAATTTATAAATATATCACGAAATTAAATGCTTGAACCAACCCTTAACTTTGTTCGCTGCTTCCTTAACTGAACCAAGTTTATGTGCAAAGTTAAATTTATTGCCGCCCTTTTCGCTAATAACACCATAGCCCCACATAACTAAGCCCAAAGCAGTTGAAAAAGAAACATCATTTACTTTGTCAACTGCGGTGTTAAAACGTTTATTATTGCCAATTGAAACTGGCAACATAGTTTTCTTTTTGCCGATTTCTATCATGCCATTTAATTTTGAACCACCGCCGATTAAAACTACACCCGCAGGTAAAAGACCAGAACGATTTATTTTTTGCAATTCTTGATCTATTTTTTGAAAAATTTCTTCGACTCGAGCTTCTATAATTTCGGCAATATATTTTTTGGAAAAAGTTTGGTCTTCTCCACCGTAATCGCGAAGATTAACCTCATCATCTTTATTGAATTCTTTGACTAAGGCGCTACCAATATCTAGTTTAATTCGCTCGGCGACATCAAGTGAAGTTTGTAACCCGATCGCTAGGTCGGCCGTGATATGGTCTGCACCAAGTGGTAAAATAGCGACGTGAATAACATCTCCTTCTTCAAAAACAATTAACTTTGTTGTCGCTGCTCCGATATCAACTAAGGCAACACCTAATTCTTTTTGACGCACAGAAAGCACTGCCTCACTAGCTGCTAAAACCGACAAGACTAAATCATTAATATCTAAACCTGTGCGATAAATGCTCTTAGTCAAATTTTTAATTTGTGAACTTAAACCTCGAATAACTTGAGTTGTAACTTCCAAACGGATGCCGCTCATGCCAATTGGATCTTTGACTCCAGTTTGGTTATCAATAGAAAATGATTTTGGAATAACATGTAAGACTTCATAGTTGACTGGAGCAGCCACGGCACGCGCAGCTTCGATAACGCGACCGACATCGTTTTCTTGAATTTCACCATTAGTTCTAGCAATGGCAATCACACCATTACTTTCTTGGGAACTAATATGTACGCCGCCAATACCGACCCAAACATTTTCGATTGGTAAACCAATCATGCGTTCTGCTTTTTCTAAACAAGCTGAAATACTGGAAACAGTGTCTTCGATGCTGACAACGGAGCCCTTATTCATACCCAAAGCAGGGACCTCAATTACACCAATTACATTTAATTGTTCGTTATCATTATTTTTAGCTAATTGACCTACAACCACACGGATGTTGGATGAGCCAATGTCTAAGCCAGCTAGGATGTTTTCTGCCATAATATTTTTATTTTCTCATCTATAATTATAGTACAAAAATTTCAATTCTCCAAGGAATTTTTGTTTCGAGCAAAAAGACCCTAATTAAGGTCTTTTTTTGTCCTTTTGCACAATTTATGAGTTCAGTTGTAAATAAGGTAAGAAAATGATTAAGCCCAAGATAACAGCAGCTACAGAGGCCACTAAAACCATACCGGACATAATGTCTTTAATCTCCCCCACATAAGGATGTAGTCGCGGCTTAAAAAGGTCTACTAATCTTTCAAAAACCGTATTAAGCATTTCTAGAATAAAAATCAACGCAATCATAAGAACTATAATCGTCCATTGCCAAGCCTTGATTTGAAAATAAAAACCGAAAAAGGCAACGAACAATGCAGCCAATAAATGAATTTTAAAGTTTTGTTCAGTGCGGATTAACGAAGCCAGGCCAGCAAAGGCATGCTTGAAACTTTTGAAAAGTCGCGTTATTTTAAGCATAAAATTTATTTAGAATCATTTCTTCTAATGTTTCCATTATAGCTGCTTCTTTTTCTTTAACGTGATCATAACCAGACAAATGAAGATAGCCATGGAGAGCTAAACGCAAAACTTCTTTTTCAAAACTATGTTTAAATTCCTTGGCTTGCGACTCGGCACGTTTGCCGCAAATGATAATCTCGCCCAGATCAGCAGTCTTTTGGTCGTCCTCAAAAGACAAAACATCAGTCACCTGATCTTTATGTCGATAAATCTTATTTAACTTTTTGATTTGAGGAGCAGAGACAACAGCCAAAGAAATATTTTTGTTCCCTGCTTGTTTAATTTTCTTTTGAGCTAACTCAAGTAATGAAACAATCTTTTTTGAAGATATGCGAAAATCAGTCTGGTTGTTTATTTCCAGAACTATCATATTATGGTTGTTGTGGTTTGATTAAGTTAGCCAACTCGCCGGTGCAATTTTCGACTGCTTTTAATCCAACTTCAAAACCTTTGCTTGGGTCATATTTACAACGCATTATTTTTCCAGCCCAAGCAACATCAGCAATTTTGGTAAAACGAGCAGCATACACGCAGTCCGCACCCTCTTTACCACTGGCGCTAACTTCGTAAGTCAAATTATCTGTGAGTTTAAAAATTCCTAATCCAGCTTCGCAAGCTGCAAATGAATCATAAAAGCATGTTTTGCTGCCACAAGTAAACTCACTGACCACTTTTGCATTATCAATGATTTCTTTAATATTCAAAGTTTGCATAATACTTGAAAAATCTATGGTCGGAGCAGCTTTTTCAATAGGGATAAACTCGAAACTGTTAACCATCATAGCAAAAAGACCTGGGAAACTCGCCTCTTGATTTAAACCGATATTATAATTGATGATGAAAACCTTATCGGTACTAGCGACGTAAGCTGTAAAACCATCTGGACTTTCTAAAACCATTACTTTTTTATAGTTCTGGTATTTCTTCAATTGTGTTGCTACAACTGTTGGAGCTTTTTCTAAATACCAATCATCTAATGTTTGTGCTGTCCCCTTGGTATCTACAAAAACATTTACGAATTCGTTACCCTTAGATGTAAACATGACCTCTGTTGGATCATTAACATTGAGTGGACTAGCTAACCAGTTTTTTGGATATAACAACTTGTATCCATAATTTGTATTTTCGTAAGCAGCGACAAAAGCTGAATCATTCAATCGGACGCCGCCTGTTTTTAAAGGATCATAGAAATTCTTCATTTCGTCCCCATCACGATAAGTGTCTTTATCAGTATCATTAATATTCTGGTCAGTTCCAATAATAGCTTCTTCAGCATCAGTTAAACCATCTTTATCTTTATCTAAACTAGCCATAAGTGCCAAAGAGACTTCGCTAAGTTTGCTGGGATCAAAATTTAGAACTTCCGGTGTTGGTTGGTCTGCTGGCATATCAACTGGAGGTGGCACGTCTGCATCGACAACAGCGGGTTGATCGGTGACTACAGCTGGCTGATCTACAACTACGGCTGGTTGTTCCACATTAACAACATTTTGGTTGTTGGCTGGTGTTTGGTAACTAGCATAGAGTAAATATACAGAAACACCCACAACAATAATAAGGACTATAACAATGGCAATGTTTAAAAGTTTTTTTCTGCCACCAGCAGCTGGAGCCATCTGACCAGGAGATTGCATAGATGGTTGTACAGCTTTGGCGATATTACCTGTTTTGCCACCAGTATAATAATCCATAGGCATGGTATGAATCTCTTCTGAGCCAATCGAAGGGGCTGCAGGCGCAGCATTTGGGACCGCAGGTGTTGGCTGTGGTGGATTTGCCGGTATGGCTGGTGCTGGTGTATTGGATTGTGGTGTTACATCGTCAAACATAGAATATTAAGTTATTGTTTTGTTTTTAGCTCGTTTAAAGCTGCATCAAAATTTAGTAACTGACCAGCGCCCTTAGGATTATAACCACCTTTGACCTCTTCCCCATCTAAATAACCATCACCGTCAGTATCAGGAGCTAAAGGATCAGTTAAAAATATTTTAACTTCATCATAATCAGAAAGACCATCATTATCTGTATCAGCTTTGTTAGGATTGGTCTGTAAGATTGTTTCTTCTTCTAGTGACAAACCATCGTTATCTGCGTCGTCGATAGCAGGCGTTTCTGCTTGAACTTCGACTTCAGGAGTTAATATTTGTGGCACAATTACTTCTTCTTGTGTGTCTGGATAAGGCACAACTGGTGTGTCGCTTGGTGTCTTTTGGAATAAACCAAATTGTTTAATCATGACATAAATTACAATGCCAAGAATTGCGACAATTAAAATTAAACCAACAATAAACCAAATCTTTTTCCTGCTTCCAGCTGTAACAGGGCTACCCTCGACAGTTAGTGGTGCTGGAGCTTCCAAGGCAGAATTGCTATACAAAAGATTACTTCCCTGTTGTGGACTTTTAGAAGTTTTATCAACTGAAGAAAAGATATCTTCTATTTGCTTGTCTGGGGTGGGCATATTAATAGTTTTCTTCTAAAACTGCATTTGGTTTTTCTTGTGGCATCGAAGCGATATGAGAAACAATACTTGGTAATTTTTTCTTAAGTGTAGCTATATCTCCTTTTTCAAAAATCCCTCTGAATTTTTCCGCAACGTCTGTTGAATAATTATCATAGAACCCAATTTGCTCTGGAGTTGCATCGTCTCCGCTCTTACGTATATAGATGAAATGAATAGGAACTTCATTAATATTTGCACTATTAGTAACAAAATCTCTTGCCTCTGTATAAACAGTAACAGGAGCGACATCAAGATCTGTGGCATCAGAAAAGATTATATAAACCATCTGACTAAAATTAACGGCCGATCCAAACATATCGATGTTGTTTTTATATGCCAACAAAGATTCAGAATACATAGTTTGTATCTGCGTTGGCATTTGCCCCCCACCTGAATAGGTATATGGCCCCGTACAATTAAGTGGCACAGCTGGATTTGCTTTACACTTACCGGCCTGACAGATATTAGACAAACAATTATCACCAGTAGTACAGCTTGATCCATCACATTGCTTATAACCGAAGCTACTACAAGAGGGAGCTTGAATTGATGCTTTACATGTATCGCCACTACAATTATTCGATAGGCAGTCTGCGTGGGCAAAACAGGCAACACCATTGCTCTTCGGCGCATTATTACAGGCTGGAGTAAGACATTTCATAGTAGCCTGGTCACAGTATTTAGAAATACAATCTGAGCTTAAAGAACAGGCGACACCATTACTTTTCGCGTTACTATTGCACGATTTGTTCGAACATATTTTACTACCAGCAAGACAATATCCAGAAAGGCAATCTGCATCCTTAGAACAAGCGATACTATTGCTCTTAGGATCATTATTACATAATTTACTTGTACATTTACTATTAGAACAATTTCCCGAAGAACACTCTAAAGCGCTTAAACATGAAGATGCTGCACTCGTACCACTACACTTTAGTTGTGTGGAGCAAGTAGGAGAAGCTAACGCGGGGACGCAAAACCCACCAGTACAATTATTTGAAGCGCATTGTGAAGATGCTGTACAGGTTTTATTATCACATCTATTAGCACCAGTATTAGAGTTAATGCAGTTTAGCTTATTTGCACATTTACGTGGGGACACAGTGCTGCAATAATTAGAAAAACAATCTGCATCAGCTGAGCAAGCGATCTTGTTACATTTTTTCGATGAAGGCGTTGTGGCAATTACTGGTGCACATGGTTCTGTACAGACAGAACCAACACAAGCACCAGTGCTACATTCTTCCTTACGAGTACAACTAGCACCAACACACTTCAAAGCAGTATTAGTAGGCGGACTTGTGCAAACACCACCAGCACAAAAATTTGAAGCACACTCAAGCTTACTCAGACATGAATTTTGTGGAAGAGTATTGCACTTTAGGCTCACATTTGTCATTGTGTTGTCCGCACATTTATTACCCAAACAATAATTGGATGCGCATTGAATCTTATTCATACATGAACCTGTTACACTACAATTAAGAAGCGTATTACCTGCAGGATTTACTTGGCAAGTGCCAGCTGCACAATACTGTGAAATGCAAGTAGAGCTATCTGTACAAGGAGAACCATTACACCTCAATGGGAATGCTGGGTTAGAACACTTGGCTGGCCCGCACACATTTGGTATAAATGTTTTATCACAATTATTGGAAGCACAATCAGAATTATTTGTGCATGTAGCATATAAACATGCCTTTGTGTTCTGAGTATATACAGGGTCATTGTTACATTGAGCTTCTGTTTTTGCTGGGACACTCTTAGTTAAACAATTCAACCAGCCCGCAGGACGCGACAACCAATTAATAAATTGATCTCTCTTCCCTGGTGGAAAAAATAATTTATTATTACCGGTCAACCCAAGAGTAAAATAAGCTTTATCGCCCATAACGTCATCAATGCCATCTATATCTTTGTTTGCATCAGTATCAAAAACACCATCAACAATGCCGCGGATTAAATCTCTATGCATAAAAGCACTATCATTCCCTTCGCCTGCTACAAAGGTCGGGGTATACGCGTTCATCATACTACCACTATCATCTACGAAGAAAGCAAACAAAATGGCACCCTCGCTATCATCATTTGCTTCTGAACAGCCATTACTATCGGCTGGCAAGGTTGTCTTACTAGGATCATTAGTTCCACAATATTTATTGAAAGCAGTACAAGTACAACCAGCAAAATCACACTTAAGGTCGCCGTCATTATCAACACCATCACTACATTGTGCTGGCCAGAACTCATCATTATCAAATGCAGAAGTACAGCTTGGGTCTAATGTCTTCCAAGTAGCATGATCCCCAAGACAATCGGCCGGGGTGTCGTGTTCTGGTTTTGAACAACAACCATCAAGATCACAAGTCCCATCATCATCATCATCTAAATTGTTTTTACACATTGAAACATAATCTTCGACTGAATCATCTGGGCCAGTACAACCAGGATCATTCGGATAATCTGTTTTCGCGTTGAAATCATTATCAACACCATCGCTACAAGCTGGTTGTGTAACAGGTTTAACGACAAGTTCTGGTGGCGCAACCTGGAGCTGATCCCAACCAGCGGCAGATGGCACAACCACAGGAACATACTTATAATTTAAGGTTGGAATTTCGTAGAAATATCGGATTCTGAATTCATTTTGAGTTGCATCCGCACCATTTGCTTCATAAGTATAAGTCAGGTTTTTGCCATAATTAGCACTCGTTTTATCTGACACACCATAATAACTATATAAAGAAGCAAAAGTTTGAGTTGAACTATTATAACAAGCTTTAGAATCATAAGCTCCAGTACTTGAACAATCTATACAAGCGACACCTGGGACTACACATTGCTGAATAGGAGAACAAGCCAAGTCATTGCCTGATGAATCAACGCCGCAATCAACGGTACTTCTGAGTATGCACCATTGCCCCCCCTTACAAGAGACCCCTGCAGCTGTACTAGCTTTATAACTCGGCGGGCTATACGACAAACGATTCACTGGATCAGTTGGCATATCCAAGCCCAATTCTGTCTTGAAAGTAGTCTTCCAAGAATCCCAAACACTATTGGTATTATGACGTTGCAAAGTACCAGCTTCTAATTGTGGCACCTTACCACCATGCTGTGATTTATAAACATTGATATATTCTTGCATCAAAACAAAATCCTGCAAACGTTGCGTATCGCGGATAAGTTTAATTTTACTAATAGTGCCGCTATCCAGTTCATTCATATTAAATTTCAAAAACTGAACAAGCTGGCCAAAAATATTTTGAGTGGCTGGGTTAGCACCCTGAGAATAACTCAAAAGATAAATATTATTATAAACATTTGCTCCATTGATATTGGAGGCAGAAACATAGAGAGTACGGCCATCTTGAACACCAGCATAACAGAATTCGCCAAAACCATCTGTTAAACAATCTGATTTGATACTTGGTACGCTACTGGCTGGATTTGGCACATTACGTGCATACCATAAACTTGGTGGTAGACCTTCTGGATTTTCGTAAATACGTAATGAAATAGCATCAGGTGAATTATCGTTAGTGCTTGCATAATCATTATCTGTTTTACGAACAAAGAAATATTGTGCAAATAAGGCCGGCTCTTCCCAACCATCGGTGGCTGAAGTACACTTTGGATCTTTGCTATCAATTAAACCATTATTATCATCATCAATACCATTATTACATTGATTTTGTGTGTCTACATTTAATTCTTGCCAACCAGAATTATCGCCATAGAAGATGCCTTTAGCCTTGGCAACATCAGTGATGTTAATGTGTTTGAATTTCTTTTCTGAAGCAGGTTGAAGACACTGCGAAGAATTATCGCAAACACAACCTTGAGTGCCAGGGGTACAGACTGTTCTATGATCCGCAAAAAAACAGGAGGCAGTATAATCAGCCGTACAATTTGCTACCCCTATTTCATGATTTGATGTCGCCTTAGAATTAAAATCCCAAGCTGCTACAAGATCTGTTTCTGGTTCATGCTCTATATCTTGTGGTGTTTTAGCTTTACTAAATATACGGAAATCATCAATATAACCACCAAATGAAACCAATGGGACTTTTGTTTTTCCTAAGCCACCTATGAAAAGCTTGCTAAAATCGGAACCAGCCTCAGTTTCTTCTCCAACACAAACACAGTTATCACTATTCTTTATGCAAGTTGATTTATCTGTTGTTTTATTACAAATATCTGGTCTTGGCCAGACAAAAAGTGAAGCAGTTTCTTTAGTAAGGGTTTTAACTCCACCACAATCTGGATCAGTTAAATCACACTGCTCTTTTCCGTTAATAAAAAGGGTAGCTTTTTCACCTCTATATCGTAAAACTATTTGGTTAAAACCATCATTTAATAAACCCGCGACATCTGTAACACCTTTATAAGTAGACGGTTGCCCTGGATATTGAATTTCAAAAACAACAGAACGCTTTATACTGTTTGCAAGATTACAGCCAGTACAATCTGCTGCCACCTTATTTCCTTTCACAACCTCACTCCAACAAGTAGGATTTGCTGCGCACCAACTACGAACACCCAATTGGACGTGAGCTTGATTTGGAACAGTTTTTTCATCAGTTGTTAAATTTTTATAGAATATACGAACATAACGATCTTGCGGTAAATCATCATTATAAACCCAAGTCGAAACAGTCCATGCGCTGGTTTTATCATTCATAAAAGCCAAATTATCTTCAGCTTTAACATAATCGAAATTACGATCAAAATAAATTCCAAAACGTGGATTAGGGTTAACTTCGGTAAAAGCGCCAGTCATTAAACCAACTAATGGCAAATCATCTGTTAAATCTTTATCTTTACCAAAATCACGACAATAGAACAAGCCAGCATTAAACTCCTTTTCAACTAAATAACTTGGCATGAGTTGGCCGTTGTTAGTTAGCTCAAGTTTAAGGTCTAACTTTTTATGTGTTATAGCTTCTCCTGAATTATATTGATATTCTGGTGGAATAGATCGATTAAAACTATTATAAACATCACCAAACCAAGGATTGTCGCAAATGAAAACTTTAATATTACCAGTACCAGTATAGGTGGCGCCCGTGGTTGACTCCTCCCCTGGGCTATAAGAACAATAACAGTTTTCTGTGCCGTAAGTGCAACTAGCACCACTACCGTTAGTACAAACTTGTCCTAAGGCATCTTCGCTAATCCTGGCGCTAGCCTTTATTTGCGCCGTTCCATTCTTTGTCTGAGTTACAACATCAGCTGCAGTGCCACTTGGGTTAACAATTTGAGCTAATGCTGTATCCGTTGACTCCCAACTCCACTCCCAATTGTAAACACCAGGCATGGGGAAAATTTCATTAATTCCACTCTTGGCATAAGCAGCGTATGCAAATGACTGCCCTGACTTCATAACAAACAAATCTGCTGGTGCAACAACAACATTGTCGAGGCGACAAGCTTCTTTACCAGTTTTAAAATAAATAGTTAAAGGAAGATCGGTTAAATAGCCCCCGCATTTATTTTTTATGTTCTTAAATTTAATACCAAAATCTGTCTCGGCTGGTAATAATACTTTTGGTGTAACCCGTAGTTCAATACCAGCAGCTGTTTTTTTAACCACGACTTTCATCTCTGGCGCTTTGCAATAATGTGAATAGGACGGAGCAGCGAGCCCAACCTTAAATAATAAAGAACGAACAAAATTAACTACACGGTCATAGGCCCGTACATACCAAATATTAGATTCACTTATTGAGTTAGATAAAACTAAACTGGTAACATCATCACTCGAGGTACAAGCAGAATTTGATCCATAGTAGAACAAGGTACTAGTATCTTCTCTTTCACAACCAGCGACCTTAGTTGGTTCCGTGCAATTTGCCATTGCTGCCGCTACTTTTGGAGATCCGCAATAACAAGTTTCTTCAGTTTCTATCTCAGTTAATGCAGTTGATAAAACCAAAACTGCATTACGACAAACATCTTGTGCATTATTTGCTGGGATGGTTGTTGGGTTTAAAGCAGTACCCGCCTCACAAGTAGCATTTACCGCTTGTTTGTAAACAGATTCTGGTACACGCAAAGTAATACCCGTATCCCCTGTTTTATGTGTATCCGAACCCTCAATTTTTTCTACAGTATCAGCAATAATTTTTTTTGTTAAACTATAAGACGTTTTTGGAGTAGCATCTGGGTTAAGACGTAAAATAACTTGATATACAGCATCATTTTCTGGAGTAGCCGCGGTTTTTGGACTCTCTTCTGTATTAATAGTTGCTTTTTGGTATGGGCTACCTTGGTCGCATTTACTTATATCTGATTCAACTGTGCCACACATACATTTTTTTGTCCCTGCATCAATAGAACAGACTGTAGAAGCCACTTCGCAAGCAGCGTCCTCCCCTTCTTCTGGAGTTCCATTACCACACTGTGAACCATATTTAATATCTGAACCTAGGTTTGTACATTTAGTAGTGCAGCCTTCTGGGAAATCACAAACACAACCGGCAGCAGTCTTATCAGCACTGCAATCAACTTTAATTTTTCCAGTAGAACCACAAGTATTAGCCTCAGTGCAAACACATTTATCGGATTGAACGGTACAACCCGGCGTTGCTAGAACACCAGTACATTTAACCTTATCAGATGGAATTAAATCTTCTCCGCAGAAACAAGCTTGAGACGTGCCCATTAATACACATCCCGCTGTTGCAGTAATACCAGTGCATTGAACCATGTTCGCTGTTTGAACTGGACAAGGTTCATCTTTAAAGCAAGAAGTTTTGTCGCAGGCCTTTCTTCCTAAACCCGGAATAACTTCATCAATATTTCCATTACCACAACAAAGTGTATCTGTTGGATTAGCACACAAAGGATAACCAATAACTAAGCATTTATCATTGCATAGAGCTTTATTTGTATCTGAATCAGAAACCAATGGATCACATTTTTCGCCGGCTTCAACCACGTGATTACCACAAATCGACATTCCAGCAGTATATTTTATTGAGGCACCCTCATTTAAACAAGTATTACCGACACCATCACCAGCTTTATTATTAGAATCATCAGCATCTTCCCCAGCCTCTTCAACCCCATTACCACAGGTATAACCAACAGCTGTCCCAGCATTCAAACAACCTGCTGTGCAAGCCTTGCTCTTAGAAACCAAGGCACAAGGTGGGTTGGCTTGAGTTGTAGCTGCTGGGTCACAGGAAGCCCCATTTTTATCCTTATATTCAGCGCCTAAATCGCATTCTTCCTGCCCATTAACGCGACCATTGCCGCAACAAACAGATGATCCGCTAGCCAACTCAGCAACAGTACAAGGACTAAAACTATTTAATAAACATTTTTCGTCATTACAAGATATTCCAGAGACAACAACATCCGCTGTTCCGTTAAACATCATTGTTTGACCAAGAGTTCCTGTGGCTTGAGAAAAATCGCATTCTTCTCCTAGGCTAATTCTCCCGTCGCCGCAAACGGCGCGATAAGTTATACTTCCTTTTAAGAGACAGTTGCCAGTACATTTATTCTGATCCGAGAATGCACTATTATAAACCTTATTTGTTATTTCAGCCAAAGGAGCGCCATCGTTTACATTGGTCATTGGAAAACTGGAATTAGGGAAGACAAGGTCATTCGTATTGTCTCCAGTAACATCATTATCACTATCCTTTGTGCTCCAAGTCCAAGGATAATGTAATGGATTCAAAATTTGTCCGGCAATATTGCATTTATCGGGTTCGCTTCTTGGTTCAACTGAATAGCTAACTACGTCACCCGGAGTCGTAGCTTCATAATTGGCTGGCACAACATTAACAGTATCAATAATACATTGATTTTCGTCATTCTTGGTTTTAAACACCCAACTGAAACTATTTAATCCAGTCGCACCGCTAACATCATGATAATTTAACCCCGTCAGATGAACTCCGCTAATACTTTCAAGTGCATCAGATATAACAACGCGATGATATTTATTGAATAATAAATTGGTAGTTGGCTTTAAATCAATTTTTAAAATATTGTTACCCGGAGAAGTTGATGTGGCCGGATTATAAACATACGTGACTGAATCAATTTGAGCCAATGACGGTGTAACCACAGTGCATTCTTCGGTTTCACAAGTATAAATCTTAATGTTCTCTTTAACTGGAACCTTCATCTTAGTATTAAAGGATGCACCGAGTTGAGCATTAATACAGGCTTCTTTACAGTTTGGATAGTAAGAGGTTATCTTTGGTTCGGAAAAATTTATTTCTAACTCTCCATTTTTTTCATAAGAAAGAGTAGATCCAACGACTGTCGCATGGGTATTAACAATAAGTGGGCTCCCAGCAGTTGTTTCTAAGTCCATTTTAGCCTCACACACAGAATCAGCTGAAAATTGATTGCCTCCAGTACAGGTTAGCTGAGCAGAATTAACAGCATAAACACCAATATCATGACGAGCGTCTACACTGCCAGTTGCAAAATTAGAACAATAAAGAGGAGCAGTTGCAGTTGCATCGATACAACCATAACCCAAATTTACAGCCTTATCGCTAGCTGGGTTAAGAGTCCAAGTCCAAGGTTTATCCTCCACGCTAATTGGCTGGCAACCTGCCATGCCCTGAACTAAATATTTTTGGGTTTGATCAACAGACTTAATAATACCCTTTGATGGCGTCATTAAAAATTTATCTGGTTCGCAATTAGTATCTTTTGTTTTAAAAACCCATTTATAACTTTCCTTCATTTTTTTATTGCCGGGTGAACCCGAAGCAATACCAGTTTCTCCGCCAACAACCTCTACCTGATACCAAGTATTTTTGTAAAGGTCGTATCGAGTCGGCGTCCCAGTGGCAGGAACAGGTGTAACAACATCAGTGTAATCAGCATCCTTAAATGTTTGATCTAAAGCAAAATAATCTAAAACTTCAGTTGATGACTGACAAGTACAACCTGCATCGCCCGGCTTGCAGGTAGTCGAACTGCCAGTGATAGTACAAACAACACTTTCCGGTTGGTTCCCCAGCGTATCATTGCCATTAATATCGCCCAATCTATGCTCGACACAATTATTAGCCGCTGTACACGCTGAGAAAGTGCAAGGTGTTTCACTGGCAGTGGTACAACGACGTATTATTATATTATTATTTTCTGTAGACTCATTAATTGTCATGTTAAAAGTTGCAGAAATTTTACCATTAGGACAAGCCTGCTTATCATCTTTAGCTGGAGAAGGAGATTGGAGATATCCTGCCCCATCAGTAACCATACAAGTACGCTCAATAACTGCTGGAATCTTTAGAATTTTGCCTGTGCTCATAAACCAAGCATATTCGGAATTATGAGACTGAACAGTAGTTGCGCACACATCTTGTTTTGTCTGACCAGCCGTAGCGTTTTTACAAACACCATCGCCGCAACAGAATTGATTAGCCAAACAAGAAGTATCAGTACAAATACCTAGTTTAAAATTAACAGAATTGCTCTGAATTGATCTAGTGGCATCAGTGCTATGAACCATAACTCCGCCAGTCATGGCTGCAGCAGGGACTTTAGCTCCAGAAATTTCCTTTTCTGCCCATGTTACCCCTGTGCTAGAAACTACAGCTCGAAGATCAGTTTCAGGATCTTCATCAACTTCTTTTTGATCAAAAGACAAATCATAAGCAGGAGTAGCTAGAAAATTTTCTCCAACAACTGTAACTACGGTATTCATGGGACCATTATTTGGAGAAATACTACAAATACCTGGGCCAGGAGCATTGGTATTAACTATGAAATTTTTATTATTACTTGGTAAACTTTGATTGGTTATTATTTTTACCCAATAATTTCCAGGAGCCATTGTTGTGGTACCATCTGGCAGAGTCTCCGGAACTTTAACTTTAACCTCAGTGTCAGACCAGCTATCTGCACCACAAGCTAATATACCAATGAAGGATGGTTTAAGCACTTCAGTGATTTTATCTCTTGCTTCCATAAAACCACCATGTCCATCACTTTGTAATGGTGAAAAAATAACTTGCCCGGTCTTATCACCAAAATTAGTACCCGTAATAGAGATTATTTGGTTGACAGGTCCCGTGCCTCCATAAACGCACTCTGGGGCTTTAGTTGTACAAACAGTCATATCTGATTTTGTACAAACTGAGGCTACAGCAGGAGTACAAGTACAGCCCTCCAATTCATTTTCAACTGGGCAAGACACATCAGAAGTTGTAGTTACTGATTTAGTACAAACTGCTGGAATGTCTTCCGTACAAGTACAGCCTTCCACACCATCATCAACTTCCTCGCAAAGAGTTTCTGTTATTTTAGTTTCAGGTTTTGTACAAATTTCTGGAACAGCAACAGTACAAGTAGCCCCAAGATCAGTGTCTTTTGCAGTAACTGGAACTACCTTAGCATAAACTTTTGGTGTAACTTCAGTAATTGTAGGGAAAGAGCTAGATTCTATTAAATCAAAAGACAAAGGATTACTCATGACATTATAGCAATTGCAAGCGGCATCAGTGACAACACATTTACAACCGTCTGCCGTAGATTCACAACTAGAGCCATCTGTTTTTGTACATGTTTCTCTTATGCAATCAACTAAACAAGATCCTGACCCTGCCACGCAATCAGCTTTTGCTTTTTGACAGCGCTCACCTTTTCCAACCACGATATTATAAATACCTTTGTTAATTTGTGGGACACGTACATTGGTGATTGAAATATCTGACCAAGCACCTTTAACCGTAGCTGAAAAATCGCCAAAATAAACATTATCAGAAGACCCTTGTGATGAGCCAAATTTCTTACCGCCCAAAGTAGTATAAGCACCAGGCGAACCACTAGCTGGAACCATTGAACACAAACTTGGATATTGTAAATTCAAATTTTTTGAAAAATCTCCAATCCAACCAAGATCATTGACAGTATCATCAGATCGATATTCATTAGTGAGCAAATCTAAACTGCTGGTAACAACTTTTATGGGGCCGTCTTCAATACCAGCCGGGACTACAACTATAAGCTGATTATCTTTCCAGGCATCTTCTGCCTTACAACCAAGAGCTGCTGGCAAGGTATACTCTTTGCCTGAGCCAGCACTAAAAAGAACTTGACTTACACCTTCCTTAAAATCAGCGAACCCACTACCATAGATTGTGACAAAATTTCCATCACCGCCTTCTTTAGGATTAACATTATTGATAACAGGAACAGAAACACAAACACCATTTACGCAATAACCACCATTACAATCACCATTTACCTTACAGGGACCACCGTTACAAGCACCGCAAATTTTATTATAAGCTGGGTCAGTACACTTTAACATTGCGCCAGTAGCATCGCAGCAAAAATCTGGTCGTAAAATAACATCCATCTTCTTGGTTCCCTGGTTGCCATCAATATCATTGGCCAATAACATTAACTTATGTTCTGCGAAATTATTTGCGCCCAAAGGATAATCATTAACTGCCCAAGGGAGTGAAGAACTAAACTTTTCTGGGGCTACAGTATCTGTTTGCGTTACAGCACCAATAGCTTGATCTGTTGCATCTCCTTTAGGATCAACATATAAAGAAACAACACTAACCGCGATATCATCTTCAGCTGTAAAAGGAACCATTCTGTCAGCCTCAGAACCAACTGGGAACTGACAAACGTTTTTATCAAATGCATCAAAATTAACTGTTGGTGGTGTCACATCGCAAATATCGCCGGTAGTAAATTTAAAAGTACAGGGATGAGTGGTTTCGCAGAATAAAGCGTCTCCGCTGGCTGCTTTTAATCCGATTTTATCTGAAGCACTCTCTTTATTTTTTAAGGTTACTGTATATTCTGTGTCTTTTTTTAGAGCATACGCATCAGGGTTTAGCGGATCACATACACCTTCTGGGACAAACTCCACTAAATGGCCACTATTCCAAAATTTAAACTCGCCTCTAACAACGTTTGGCACTTCTTCAACAACTTCTACTTGGATATAATCAAACTTCAAACATTGTGTACCTTTACGAACCCACTTAATAAACATTTTACTACCACCCAAACAAGCTGGGTTAATATCAACTTCATTGGCTCCATCTGGTGGCAACCAATCTTCTTTAATTTTCGTTAAATCAGTTTCTGTTTTACCGCAAAAAATATCCATGGTTGCGCCGGCACCATACTGAGTACTTTCGAATTTAAGCTTCCCAGACTTGTCTGTACCCATAGCACTCATCGTATACTCAATAAGCATGGGCGTTCCTCCTAAATAGGCAGGATCATCTGTTTCATTTGCGCAAACAACCCAATCAGAAGTTAATACACCATCATCATTCATAATTTGTTCTAATATGTCGGTTCCGTGCGCAAGGTGTTCAGTTACCTTCTTTGGTTTAACCAGAACTGTTTGTAGCACATTCCCAGCAGCAGCCGTAATCTGAATATTTGACAAATTTACTGTGGCCTCACTAATTGCTTGATTAAATGAAATACGAGGATGGACATTAATAATCTGCTGCTTTACTGGTGGTGGACTAAATTGATCTGTTTTTAATAGACCATACCCATTAATATCAAAACCAGATTTTTCGCTATAATAATTTGCCGAAAGACACCCCTTATCCTCTGGCCAATCAACTGCACTATCGCCATCATTATCCTTACCATCTGCACATTGATAGATATAGTTAGGATCATCAAACGCACCAGTAATTTGCTTCATGACAAAGGCAACTATCGAATAGGATAAAAGGATAATTACTAAACCAATAAGTGCATTAGTTATATATTTTTTAGCAGTCGAGACTTTTTCCTGTTCCCCACCAGAAGTCATGTATAAAAACCCACCATAAAGTACTAAACAAACAGCAATAATTCCTAGAAAACCTAAAATTATTTTTAAAATTTTACCTATCAGTACTTTCAAATCTGCGTTAGCTAAACCAGCCCCACCAGCCACAGTGTCTAACCCACCAGCAACGCTATTATTATCAGCTGCTAAAACAGAAGCAATGTCATAAAAACAAAAACTGGCTATTGCCAAAATAATGCCGATGAAAATTAAATTACGAAAGACTTTTTTTGACATTATATACAATTAATTCTTGATAAATTATTATTCAACAGTTGCCCATGGTTCAGCACATTCTCCACCATTTGGATCTCGTGTCGGTTTGTGTGTAAGAACATCAGGGCAACAAGACTTACCATATTCATTGGCTGCAAGACCATTACAGTCTGTTGTTGAATCGGGCTCCGCTGTAGGAGATGTTAATTCATATGGCTTATATGGCTCTGCTAGTGGATCTGCTTTTACAGGAACCACGTTTCTACTTGGTGTAAAACAATTCTGGCGCGTATCACGCACCTGCGCTTTAATGACAGGCATATATAATGGTCCCTCCTCACCTTCATTAACTTCTGTAAATGGACCATGGGACATATTAACAATGTTCATGGATGGAATCGGCAGTTGTGTTGTTGGATCAACAGCAACAGCCTCAATATTCGGATCAAACCAATTAGCAAAACCATCACCAGACAAGAAAATTTGAGTATCCACTGAAGCTGGCTCTAAGTCTTTATTAAAAATAGCTCGTATGGGAACAGATTTATCAACACTTTGTTCGTTATTTCTGGGTAGTAATTCTTGAATAGCAGGTGGTGCCAAATCAACAGAATGACCAACACCAAAAGACCAGTTAAAATTATCAGCTTCCGGACCATCTGCCTTGCCGTCTCCATTACCATCTAAAGAATTTCCAGCTAAATCGACAATGCCAGTACCTATTTCAGCTATTTCTTCTGTAACCCTGGCTGCTTTTAATAATCCGTTTAAATTTTTATCTTCTGGCAAACAGAAAACGGCTTCGCCGCAACTGTTTTCAGGTATCCCCTCGCACTTCATTGAAGAAATAAATTGAATAGTGCGATATTGATTAATTCCAGTAATCCAATTACCAGGTACATGTGACGTTACAGTACAACCCGTAGCTTTAGCTCCATCGGCAAGCAAAAGTTGAGCTTCGTTGCTAGCATTACCAGAAACACAACCCGTTTGATCTGTTGAAAATAATGGTAGAACAGGTTCATTAAAATTAGCCACAACTATTTGATTGCGGAAAACTTTTCTAGGATTTGATTCATCTAAACTACCATCAATTGCTTCATATGGATCCATCCCTGCCTTGTTTTTAGGAAGAGTAAGCGTTACCTTAGGTGGAGTTAAATCCACAAAAGTTCCAGTTGTAAAACGCCAACTGTATCCACTAAGACCACTAGATGGCACGCTAAAAACACTAGTACCGACTGGTTCTTTTTTTCTAATACCAGCACCAGCTGGTGGTGGTCCAACAAGATGCACTATATAAGATACATTTTCTTCAGAACTTCCTAAATAATCATCATTGGTCTTGCCATTTCCAAATGGATTAAAAACAACCGTACGACGATCTTGAGTTATCATAATAAAACCAGGAACAACATCTTCAATATTTGTGGGGTCAGCAACGACAGCATCAACGCAATCGCTTGGCGACTTCAGCGGAGTTGTGGTAGGCCAACCAGCCATTTTGTCGCAACGATAAGTTTTAAAAACATTTTTATCAACTGGTCCGCAAACCGAGGCGCTCTCCGGACAATCATCTGTCTTACATTTAGACAAGGCCTCAGGGCAAACATCATAGCCAATAACCTTACCAGTGGTTTTATCGGGAGCAGTTAAATCTATAAAAGAAGTTGGATCAATGGGTAATTTAAAAGTCAGCACAATCATAGTGTTACGTGGCACCTCCACTTGTTCTGGGTATGGAGAATGACCAGAAAGAATTTCGCCAAAAGCGCTGCCAGATAAATTATAACCAAGTCCTTTGGGGACAGTAGAAGCAATATTATATGATCCATCATCATAAAGGAATTTTAGGGCATTAAAGATGTATGAGACTATTGCATAAGACAAAAAGATTATTATTAGACCGATAACAGCGTTGGTAATCCAAGACTTGGCTTCTTTTGTTTTGATAGGGTCACCACCAGAAGTCATATAAAGATAACCCGCGTAAAGGATAATACACAAGAATATTGCGCCTAATATATCTAGAAAAATCTTTATAATTTTACCAACTGTTTGACGAATATCAGCCTTTTGTAGAGGCGTTTGTGCGGCAACCGTATCTAAATTGCTAATAATATCACTTTGAGTGGTGGCCGCATGTAAAACTGAAAACGGTGTAAATAAAATAACTGCCAACGTAAATATTAAACAACTGGCAGTTATCCAAAAAATAAACTGATTTTGATTTTTTTTGACAAGCATGTGAACACCACGCTGACGCGTATTATTGCAATTATGTTTTTATTTTTGCAAAAGCTCTTTAACGGCTTGACTTACAAGCTTTCCATCAGCCCCTCCCTGTAATTCGGCCATGACTTTTTTCATCACTAAACCGAAATTACTTTTTTCTTCTTCACCCAGACCAGCGATTATATCTTTTGCTTTTGTTCTAACTTCTTCAGCTGACATCTGCGTTGGCAAATATTTTTCCAAAATGGTAATTTCTTTCTTTTCTATTTCTGCTAAATCATTACGATTCCCCTTCTCATATATTTCAATCGCATCTTGTCTTTTTTTGATTTCACTTTTGATGACAGCCATGGCTTCGGGCTCTTCTAATTCTTTTTTTGAGTTTTCAATGGCCTTATACATAAAAGCAGAACGCAACATTCTGAGCACGCCCAATGTCGGCTCATTCTTCGCTTTCATAGCCATTAAAAAGTCAGCATCAATATCTTTAATTATTGCCATAACTTACTTTTAAATTATACAACATTTTTCGCTAATCCCAAAACAACATGGGGATTAACGATGTTTCTTTTTTCTCTTATCTTCAATAATGTGACCTGTTTTTTTCAGGTACTCTATTTTTTCTCGGTAATCTTTACGTTCGACCGCTAGCATCTTTTGTCTATTGCGGCTAACATGGCTCTTTTCGTGGGCCTTGTCTTTGAACTCAAGAATAACTTTGCTTTGGATTAAACGTTTGTTGAAACGTCGTAAAAAAGATTCGAAAGTCTCACCTTTCTTACGTTTTACTTCGATAGCCATGGTAATAACAACTCCTTAATGGTTTATTTATTCTAACTCGCCAATATTATACTAAATTTGCATGAAAGTCAACTAGTCCTTTTTTTCTTTTAAACGCTTCTTAACTTCAACCACAATGCGATTTTGATTGATAACTTCTTGAATGCCACTTTCCAAATCGCGCAAAAGAACTGTACCTTCTACAATTTCCTTTTGGCCAAAGATCAAAACTAGTTTGGCATTAGCTTTTTTGGCTAATTCTAGCTGAGCTTTTAAGCTACTCTTAGAAAAATTAGCTCTAACAGTAAAATCCTCATGACGAATTTTTTCGTAAATAGCAAAAGCCTTTTGACGAGCTTGTTCACTGAGTTGTGTGACAAAAACGTCTGGAGCTGGACCGGCCGGAACTTCAATTTTACTATTCTTCATTTGGTTGACAATACGTTCCAAACCAAACGCAAAGCCTGCAGCTGGAGTGCGTGTTCCACCAACCATTTCAATTAAATAATCATAACGTCCACCACCGGCCAAAACAACTGGAGTGGTATTTTCTTCATCAGTCTTGGTTGTAATTTCAAAAACAGTTTTTGAATAATAATCAAAAGTGCGTAACAAGAAAGGGTCCAAACGATATGGGATCTTTAATTCATCGAGATATTCCAAAACTTTAAATAGATGGCTGCGACATTCGTCACATAACCAATCAATAGTTTGAGGCATTTCTTCGCGTAACTTCAAACATTTTGGATTAGTGCAAGAGAAAAAATGCATTGGATCGCGACCAGCGCTCTTACGGCAGTCGGCACACACAGCCGCACGCTTTGACTTTAAGAAACCAGACAAAGTCTTTTTATATTCTGGACGACAAACTGCGCAACCCAAACTATTCAAATGAATTTCTGATTCTAACATTAAATTCTTTAACAAATAATGCCCCAAGATAATAAGCTCTGCATCAATGGCTGCAGTAGCATCACCAATAATTTCAAAACCGACTTGAGTGAATTGTCTAAAAGTATTTTCTTCAACGCGATTTTGACGGAACATTGGTCCCCAATAATAAACTTTCATGGGCATAGTTTGATTGACCATGTTGTGGCTCACAAAAGCACGAGCAATGGAGGTAGTGGCTTCCGGACGTAGAGCTAATTTTTCGCCACGATCAATAAAACTAAAAACTTCTTTTTCAGCCAAACCACTTTGTTTAAAAAGAGTATGATTGAACAACTCGTATTTTTCAATAACAGGAGTTTCAATACGCTTGAAGCTGTAATCATCAATCAATTTAACAACTGTACGCTCCACAAATTCCCAATAACGAGCGTCCGTTGGCAAAACATCCTTCATGCCCATAATAAGTGGTGGTGTTTTGATAGAACGAATATCCTCTTGTGGTTGATCTTCTTTTTTACGACGTGGCATAAATTTTATTTATTTAAGTTGTTGTATATATTGAAATTGTTCTAGATGTTCAAGCTGTTTAATTGTTTTACCGGGCTTGACCCGGTATCCAGTCACGCTTTTTAGATATGCTCTGGACGCCGGATCTTTGTCCGGCGACACAAGAATGATTGATTGTTTTATTGTTGAGGCTCGACAACGGCGGCAGCAGTTTCGTACTTAATATCTGAAAAAACTTTGGCTCGCCACACAGGCCAACCACGTAACCACACGCGACCAATGATCAGATCTTTAAAAACAGGGCCAAAACTGCGTGAGTCTAAACTTTCACCACGATTATCACCCATAACATAATATTCATCTGGTCCAAGTGTCCAAGAAGTATTGCCAGTGGTCTCGATATCATCTAAATAAATTTTTTCATCTAAAATGAATTTCTTTCCTTCTTTAGGGTAGATATAAACTTGTTTGTCTTTGATTTCCACTTTTTCACCCGGCAAACCAACGACTCGTTTAATGAAATATTGAGAAGGAACCTTGGGATAACGAAAAACAACAATATCACCTCTCTCGGCTTCGTGAAATCGGTAGGTCAATTCATCGACAATCAAATATTCGTGGTCGTAAAAACTTGGTTCCATGGAGGCACCCTTAACATAAAAGGGTTGAATAACAAAGTATCTGACTGGAATAATAATGGCCAAAGAGATGGTAACAACTTTCAGTAAATCCCAGAAAAACTGTACTATTTTTTGCATTGGAGACAGCTCTTCGTCTTCAAAATCGTTGTATTCGTTCATGTTTTTGTTTATAAGTTAATAATACAAATAACAATAAAATTTGTTCTTTTATCTCAAACAGGGCTATTGTACCACCTTAGTGCAGATTAAGCAAACCGCTTTCTTGTAAACTTAGATGGAATCAACTATAATACTGATGTAAAAGAATTTACGCAAAAATTTTTTATTATGAAAAAAAATACTTTCAACGATACAGGCTTTACAGCCCCTAGGATCAACCTCCTTTCGAATGAAGATAACCGTCAACCACGCGGTAAAAAAGTTTTTCGAGTCAGCCGCTTCATCATTTATCTTTTTACAATTTTGATCTTAGCTTTCTTTGCTTTTTCCTATCAAATCTTGATTACCAATAATAGTTTGACTGATGTTTTTTCCGGCAAGGTTAACATCTTCCAACAGTTAAATATTTTAGCTGGCGATAGCAGCCGCCTGCAAGGTGAAGCTGATGACCGCATTAATATTTTAATGCTCGGTATCGGCGGGGCTGAACACGACGGACCGTATTTAACAGACACCATGATACTCCTCAGCATCCAACCTTCCACTAAAAAAGTGGCCATGATCTCTCTCCCCCGCGATTTATTAGTTGAAATACCTGGTTATGGTTGGTGGAAAATAAATAATGCTAATTCCTTTGGTGAAACTCAGAGCAAGGGTAATGGTGGATTGTTATCAAAAGAAGTTGTCCAAAACATTCTAGCAGTTCCAATACATTATTATGTGCGCGTTGATTTTTCTGGTTTTGAACAAATGATTGATACGCTTGATGGTGTCAAAGTTAATGTTGATAAAAGCTTTACAGACTACCAATATCCAACTGATGATTATAAATACCAAATTATTTCTTTTGATGAAGGGCCACAAACTATGGATGGAGACACCGCGCTGAAATATGCCCGTTCCCGTCATGGCAACAATGGCGAAGGCTCTGATTTTGCACGCAGTAAACGTCAACAAAAAATAATGCAAGCCTTTAAACAGCGTGTGCTTTCGAAAGATTTTTTCCTCAGCCCGCGCAAAATCAGCAATCTCTCTAAAGATTTAGCTGAGCATTTACGAACAGACCTCGAACCATGGGAAGTAGTTAAACTAGCCCAACTATTAAAGGACGTAAATACTGATAACATTATTAACCATGTTTTGGATGATAGCCCCGGCGGATACTTATATGCGAACTTTGTAAATTCAGCTTACGTATTGCAACCTCGAGGTGATGATTTTTCTCAAATTCAAGCTTTAGCTAAAGATGTTTTTGCTACACCAACAGCAACAACTGAAGCTGCACCAGTTCATACTTCAATTAATCTTGAAATAAAAAATGGTACTTCCATTGCTGGGTTAGCTTCGCGTCATTCCCAAGAATTAAAATTAGCCGGCTACCGAGTCCTCCAAGTTGGTAATGCACCAATACAAAATTACACCACAACAGAAATTTATAAATTAAGCGGACGTGATTTACCAGAGGAAACAACTTTTTTAGAAAAACAATATAAGACAACCATAATTAAGAATACTGTTCCTGATTGGATTAAGAATATCGCTGCACCGGACCTAGATTTCTTCATCATTTTAGGCACTGATTCGGAAACTAAACCCAACTAATATGCGCCACATTATCGAAAATTATCCTCTTGTTGCCCTTGTTGGTAGAACCAATGTGGGCAAATCAACTATTTTTAACCGTTTAATTGGTGACAAAAGAGCCTTGGTCTCATCCATCGCCGGCACCACCCGCGACCAACGCGTAGGTATTTGTACTTGGCAAAACAGAAATATTCAACTTTGTGATACAGCTGGACTCGACATTTCCATGGAAGAAGAAATTGATCGACAGTCGATTAAAAAAGCTGGTGAAATGGCGCAAAAAGCCGAACTCGTTCTTTTAATTGTTGATGTACGTCATGGACTATTACCACAAGACAGAGAATATGCGCAGAAACTAAAAAAATGGAAGAAAAAAGTTTTTTTAGTCGTTAACAAAGTAGATTCAAATAAACAACTTTCGGACGTTAATGATTTTTATCGTTTAGGCTTCAAAGATGTTTTTGTTATTTCGGCTAAGACTGGTGCTGGTACCGGCGATTTGCTTGACGCTATCACCGCGCAATTTAGTAAAACCGAAATGGACGAGAAACCAGTTGATGAAACAATTAAAGAAATTAAAATTGCTATTATTGGCAAACCCAATGTAGGCAAATCATCACTCATCAATAAAATTATTGGCGAGGAGCGCGCGATTGTTTCTTCTGTTGCGCATACCACCCGCGATAGCCAGGACATTAAAATTGAATATGCTGATGAGAAAAATGAAACGTACTATTTAACTTTCATCGATACAGCCGGCATCGTCAAACATCGCAAGATCACAGACAAATTAAAAGAACAAAGCATAGAACAAAGTTTTGAAATGATTCGTAATAGCGACATTGTTTTTTTAGTTCTTGATGGGTCAGATGAAATAACTGTTCAAGATAAAACCCTGGCCGGAGAAATTTTGGAAAATAATAAATCTTTAATCTTTGTTGTTAATAAGTGGGATTTAATTCCCGAAAAAGATACACATAGTGATAAAAAGTATATTGAATTTTTACATGGACACTTCCCTTACCTAACTTGGGCACCAGTAATTTTTGTCTCAGCTAAAACCGGATTCAAAATCGATCGCTTGGTAAAAATTGTCTTGGATATTTATCACAACCAAAACAAAGTTATTTCTGACGATTCGGTCAACGAACTTTTAACCAAGGCCTTAAAAAAACAATTACCGCGCGTGGCTAAGGGTGTGGCGATTCCAGTGATTGATTCACTGCGACAAGTAAAAACCAATCCACAAACCTTTGAAATTACAGCCAAGAACACTCAAAGCATTCATTTCTCGTATCGCCGCTTTATTCAAAACCAATTACGCGAAAAATATAAATTAGCCGGCTGTGGTATCAGAATTCGCTTAGAAGAAAGAGAAGATACTAGAAAAATTGACGCACACCTAAAAACAAAACGATCTAAATAAAACACAAGTGACCAGAGACTAGTGACCGGTGACCAGTCAACTAATTTTCAACCCCTAGCCTTCGTCGAGTTGTGCATAGATTAATAGAAGTGCAGTAATTAATAATCACATGAAATTATTTGTCGGACTAGGTAACCCAGAGCAGAAGTACGAGGGCACACGCCATAACATTGGCTTTGCCATGATTGATTTTTTATATAATGAATGGCTCAAAAAAGAAAATTTTGATGATTGGGGTAAGAATAAAAAATTCAATTCAGAATTTACGGTCGGAACAGTCAATGGAGAAAAAATTATTCTAGCAAAACCTCTAACTTTCATGAACAATTCTGGAACAGCTGTCCAAGCAATCGTCAACTACTTTAAAATACCAACGAAAGATGTGTATGTTTTTCAAGATGAACTAGATTTGAAGTGTGGTGACTATAAAATTCAATTTAATAAATCTAGCGCCGGGCATAATGGCGTGGCGTCGATTATCGAGTTACTCGGAACTCAGGAATTTACCAGAATAAGAATCGGCATTGGCAAGGAAGATAAGCAGAAGCAAGGCAATGGTGCTGATTTTGTACTTAACAAATTCAATTTAATAGAACGAATGAAGTTGAAGGATGTGAAGAAGAGGATTTTGGAGGAGATAAAGAAGTTGTTGTAAGTGTTCAAGATGTTTTATCGCTTCGCTTGTTGTAAATGACAATAGAAATCGGCTTATGCGCCGATTTTTTGTTTAATTAAATTACATTGATTAGCAATTCAAGATAATTAAGATTTGGGAGATTGCTTCGACTCTGTCCTTCGAAAAAACTCAGGACGGTCTCGCAATGACGTTGAGACATGAAAACAAAAAGAAAAGCCGGCGCACCTAGGAGAGGTGCGCCGGCGGGAAGACCACGTCGGGGTTACCGACGATACGCCCGTTTGTGTGGGCGCGAGGGAGCCGCATGCTGCTTGTGCACGGGCCGGCGATTGCCGTAGTTGGCGGAAGATGTGTTGTAGTGCCGGGTCGGAGCGGCCCGGTAGGTCGGCTGGTGGTAGTAGCCGCGCGAGGACGCGCGGTAGTACGGCGCCACGTAGACAGCCCGCTGGCGCGCGTGGTAGTAGCCGTCGTCCGGAACCATGACGGCTCCGACCGCCCCGTAGCAACCACCGAGCAACATGGCCAGGACGAACAGGATGGCGAAGCGATAACGCTTCATTGAAGCCTCCAACGTTGTTGATCGATACCATAATGCTTACCAGAAAGAATACTCCGACAGTAGAGGAGGGGCCACTGTGCGTTTTTGCTCACTGATAAGCATGATGGTAAGGACCACTTGTTAAAGATGCATTATAAATTTGTTCGACCTAACTGTCAAACTTCGTAACTATTCAACCATTTCATTATAGCACATTTTTTTGATTTTGTCAATCAGAAAGAACTTCTATATACTTCGTCTTGTCTCCTTCGGCAAGCTCAGGATGACAAGACTGGATCTAAAAAAACAGCTAAAATTAGATAAAACACAATTTTTCACCTAGAATTGCTTTGTCTTTACTTCCTTATTACTATTATAGGATGAATAACGAGGAACTCAAATATTGGTTGGCCTTTACTAAACTGAACCTTTTTCGGCACAAGAATTTTTTGTTTTACAAAAAATTCTTCGATTCCCTCCAATCTTTTTGGACAGCCTCAATTCCAGCACTAACTGCAGCCAAGGTTACAGAACAACTTGCGGCCAATTTTGTGGCTGAACGTAAATCAATTAACCCAGATCAGGAATTAAACATGCTCTTGAAACATGAAATCGCTGTTTTGCTTTTCGATGATACTGACTATCCAAACTTATTAAAAGAAATTTCTTCTCCCCCGCTATTAATTTTTTATCGTGGAAATAAAAATATATTACAGCAACAATTGCTAGCCATAGTCGGCACGCGTAGATTCTCGTCGTACGGAAAACAAATTTCCATCCAATTATCACAAGAAGTAATCAATAATAAATTAATTCCGGTTAGTGGTTTAGCATTTGGCATCGATACTCTGGTTCACAAAACTTGCGTCGAAAATAATTATCCAACAGTGGCTGTTTTAGGTTCTGGTATTGATGATGCCAGTATTTATCCACGTTCTAATTACCGCTTAGCGCGCGAGATAATTAATAATAATGGTATAATCATTTCTGAGTACGCGCCTGAGACAGAACCGCTCAAACATCACTTTCCAGCGCGCAACCGCTTGATTTCTGGCTTATCTCTTGGTACGCTAGTCACCGAAGCGCGTCAAAAATCTGGTGCACTCATTACCGCGCACTTTGCGCTGGAGCAAAATCGAGAAGTTTTCGCTGTCCCCGGGCCGATTACGCAATCAACTTCTGACGGAACAAATAATTTAATTAAACTCGGTGCCAAAGCAGTGACAAATATTCAGGATATTTTAGATGAACTAAACATTCCACAAAAAATATCTGTCCAAAAAACACGCGAAGTTGTGCCCGACTCCATTGAAGAAACAGAAATTTTAAATCAACTTTCTACTGAGCCGAAACATATCAACGAAATCGCATTGGCTTGTCAAAAATCAATAACATATATTAATGCCAAGTTGCTTTTGCTCGAAATGAAGGGTCGTGTCAGCAATTTAGGTAACATGCAATTTATTTTAAAATTATGAAAACAGAATTGTACGCCCAATATCTAGATTCTATTAATTACATTGATTCCCTAGGTAATTTAAAAGAAAAAGATTTTTTTGCTGGAACCAAAAACCCCCGTCCGCAACTTAAACGGATGAAGCATCTTCTTAAACTCGCTGGTAACCCAGACCGTGGTCTTAAAATCATTCACATTACGGGTACTAGCGGCAAAGGTTCGACGACAAATTACATTTACAATATTTTGCAATGTGCTGGCTACAAAGTCGGAGCACATTTTTCGCCCTATGTTTCTGTCCCGACTGAAAAAATTCAGATCAATAATAAATTTATTGCGGTTTCCGATTTAATTGAACTCATCGAAGAAATAAAACCAGTCATGCAACGTTGTTATGAAACTTTTGATGCCCCTAGCCATTTTGAAGTTTGGTTTTTATTAGCTCTGCTTTATTTCAAAAAACAAAAAAGTGATTATGTGATTTTGGAAGTTGGCTGTGGCGGACGATATGATGCCACCAATGCAGTTGAAAAAACCTTGGTTTCAGCCATTACCAATATTGGGCTCGACCACATGCACATACTTGGCAATTCTTATAAAATGATTGCTTATGAAAAGGCTGGCATTATTAGACCACGCGGCAAAGTTTTTACCACCACAGAACGCCCTTCGGCTCTCAAAGTTATTGAGGCTGAAGCTGAAAAGCAACGTGCAGACTTGACCATCCTCCGCAATCAAGAGAATCCGAACGTATCACTTGCTTCAGTCATCGCTGAGTATCTTGAGATTAAACCTTCAATAATCGAGAAAGGTCTCAAACAGTCAAAACTCCCCGCCCGATTTGAGGTTATGCAGACAGATCCGATCGTAATTTTGGACGGCGCACACAATGCCGACAAGATCAATTTCTTTTTTAAAAAACTAGATCAATTTCGCTCAGAATTAAAAAATTCAGGAAAACTACACATCATCTGCGCCTTAACAAGCCAAAAAGATGCTGGCAAAGTTTTTGCGCCATTATTCGATAAAGCTGATAAAATTTATATCTCGCGTTTCACAACTACTTTTAGAAAAGTAACTCCGCCATTAGAAATTAAAAAATTCTGTCCAAAGAATAAATTCGCTGGAATTTTCCTCGAGCCTAAAGACGCTCTAAAATCTGCCCTCAAAAATGCCCATAAGAATGATCTTATCATAGTCACAGGATCCTTCTTTTTGTGTGGAGATTTACGCAAAATCTGGCAGGACGAGATTAAACAATTAGAACAAAGAAAAAACTTCATTTAAAGTCAGTGCATTTGACAAATAAAACCTGGTCTGTCATATTTAGTCAGAATTATAAAATATTATGAAGCACTTAGTCATTGTCGAAAGTCCTACCAAAGCCCGAACCATCTCTAAATTTTTAAGTCGTGATTACAAAGTCGAATCTTCATTCGGCCATATTTGCGATTTACCCGCATCAAAACTGGGCGTTGATGTTGATAATAATTTCGAACCAACCTACGTGGTTCCTGTTAAAGCCAAGAAACAAGTCACTAAGTTAAAAGAATTAGCCGCCAAGGCTGATGAAATTATTCTCGCAACCGACCAAGACCGCGAAGGAGAAGCCATTGCTTGGCATTTAAAAAATATTCTTAAACCGAAAAAATATTCTCGAATCGCTTTTCATGAAATTACCAAAAAAGCGATTGATGAAGCCCTCTCTAAACCACACGATTTGGATCTTCATGTAGTTGATGCACAACAGGCCAGACGCGTACTCGATCGTTTAGTAGGTTATCAACTATCACCTTTTTTATGGAAAAAAGTAGCGCGCGGTTTATCTGCCGGTAGAGTTCAGAGCGTAGCCGTACGCCTGGTTGTGGAAAAAGAACGCGAACGAGAAGCCTTTAAACAAGATGAATACTGGACTATCGAGGCAACATTCTCTAAAGATGATACCAATAAATTCCCTGGAAAGTTATTTTCAATCTCTGGCAAATCACTCGGCAAACTCGGGTTAAAAACAAACAATCAAACCGACGAAATTCTCAAAGAATTAGCCAACAAAAACTATTACATCGCCAACATAGAACTGAAAACCAGCAAAAAGACCCCACCAGTTCCCTTCACCACTTCGACCTTACAACAAGCAGCGAACAATCAATTAAACTTTTCAGCTAAGCAAACCATGATGATTGCTCAGACATTATATGAAGGTGTAAAGTTAGGCGCTGAAGGTCAGGGTCTTATTACTTACATGCGAACTGACTCGCTAAACCTGTCTGATTCATATTTAAACCCAGCTCGCGAATACATCCAACAACAATTTGGCGCAGAATATTTACCCAAGGCAGCGGTTAAATATCACACCAAGAGCAAGGGCGCACAAGAAGCGCATGAAGCCATCCGCCCCACTGATGTTTTACGCACTCCAGAAAGCGTGCAACAACATTTAGATGCTAATCAATACAAACTATATAAATTAATTTGGGAAAGGACTTTAGCCACTCAAATGACCGCCGCTGTCATCGACGCCACTGCACTCGACATTAATGATGAAACTGATAAATATACTTTTAGAGCCACTGGCCAAACAGTTAAATTCCCTGGGTTTTTAAAAGTCTACCCAACTGGCACCAAAGAAATTACTTTGCCAACGCTTAATATCAAAGATAAGGTTAAAGCAGAGGAAATGAAATCTGAGCAACACTTTACTCAACCACCGGCCCGTTACACTGAAGCTTCTTTGGTCAAAGTATTGGAAGAGTATGGTATTGGCCGTCCATCAACCTATGCGCCGACCATTGCGACTATTCAAGAACGTGGTTATGTAGAAAAAGAAGCCAAGGCTTTAAAACCAACTGAAATCGGCTGCCTCGTCAACGACATTTTAGTGGAACATTTCAAAGATATTGTTGACTATGAATTTACGGCGGACATGGAAAAACAATTTGATGAGATTGAAGATGGCAAAAAAAAATGGCAACCAGTGATTGCAAAATTCTACGGACCTTTTAAAAAGAATTTAGATGAAAAGACAGCAGAGCTAACCAAGAAAGGTTTAACAGAAGAAAAAACAGACGAAGTCTGCGACAAATGTGGCTCGCCCATGGTTATTAAAGTTAGCCGACACGGAAAGTTTTTAGCCTGTTCCAAATATCCGGAATGCAAAAATACCAAATCATTAGATAGTAATGGCGTGGTCGAAGCGAAAGAACCAGAAAAATTGCTGGAAGAAAAATGTCCCGATTGCGGCTCGCCACTAACAGAAAAACACGGCCGTTTTGGTCCCTTTGTTGGTTGTTCGAATTATCCAAAATGTAAATACATTCAAAAGAAAGATTACGGCACGGGTGTTCATTGCCCCCAATGCGAAACTGGTGAGATTGTCAGCAAAAGAACTCGTGGCGGAAAAATATTTTTTGCTTGTAATAAATATCCTGATTGTAAATTCGCACTTTGGAGCAAACCAACTGGTGAAAAATGTCCGGAATGCAAAGCGCTTATGGTTTATGCGGCGGATAATAAAACAGTTTGCAGTAATAAGGAATGTGCGACGAATAAGTAGCTCATAAGGGCTCAGGAAACTGAGCCCCGATCCAAACGGCTTCGCTGCAGGGCTCAATGTCTTGAGCCCCTACCTTGCGACGAGATGGATTCAAGGGTTCAATTTCTTGAACCCACACCTTACTCTGGGTCATGATCAAGAACCCCAACCAAAAACATCCAACTTTGTTTGGACGTTTTTTTTGTTCGCCTAGAATTGGTTCCGCTGTTCTCAAATGCTAGGATGATTTCATGTACACGACTTATACAAATAAAATATATGACCGCCATTCAATCCGTTTAAACAGATACGATTACTCGCAAACCGGCACATATTTTATTACAATTCTTGCCTATAAACGCCAATTCTTATTTGGTGAAATAATTGATGATAAAATTAAACTAAACAAACTCGGTAAAATAGTTAAAAGTTGTTGGTTACAAATACCTCAATACAATCCACGCACATCTCTAGATGAATACGTCATCATGCCAAACCATATCCATGGAATAATCCTAATCCCAAAAGACCTTGTAAGGGCGCAGGAAACTGAGCCCCGTCCTAAACTGCTTGAGGCGGGGGCTCAATCTCTAGAGCCCCTACCAAACAACGCATGCATTGGGATCCAACACAACAAATTCCAAAAAATAATCCCAAAGTCCATCGGTTCCATCATCCGTGAATTCAAAGCTAGCGTGACAAAATGGTCCAGAGACAATAATCTTGATTATACTGTTTGGCACAGAAATTATTACGAACACATAGTTCGAGATGAAGGTGATTTGTTTCGCATTAACGAATACATTCTAAACAATCCTCCGAAATGGACTGAAGATCAGGGGAGACCTTTATACGCCCCCTACCGCAATTAACTTGACACTATTAACGCGACACGTTATTATGATAATAAGCTTTAAATCCAAAGAAACTGCCAAAGTTTTTTCTGGGGAGTATACTTTCAAACTACCGCTAAATATTCAACGCACAGCATTAAGAAAATTATATATGCTTGATGCTGCAACGAATATCAATGAATTAAAGATCCCACCTGCCAATCGCCTTGAAAAATTGCATGGGAAGAATCAAAACAAATATAGCATCAGGATTAATGATCAATGGCGGATCTGCTTTATTTGGAAAGATTGGAATGCGCACGAGGTTATTATTATTGATTATCATACCTAAATTTAATATGCCTAAAACAATTAAACCAATTCATCCCGGAGAAATATTGCAGCAGGAATTTTTAATTCCTTTGGCTCTCTCACAATATCGTTTAGCTAAAGATATCAACGTCCCACCGAGAAGAATCAATGAAATAATTCATGGTACACGCGCCATTAGTGCAGACACAGCACTACGATTGGGCAAATATTTTAATAATTCACCAGAATTTTGGTTAAACCTACAAAACCATTATGACTTGGCCACGGAAAAAATAGTTATAATGACAATTTTGAAAAACGACGTTAAAATTTTTAAATTTGCAGCGTAAATTATAATCATAAAACTTCTGACATAGTTTGGGAGTTTTTTTGTAATAGACAAGAGGGGTCGCACGATGCTTCCCCTCTTTGTTACGCACGTTGTGGTGCTGGGCTTACAGGAAGTCCCCGTCGCCCCAGTCGTCGTCGATCCAGTCGTCCTCGACGTCGCCTTCATCGATCATCGGTTCGTCTTCGAGATCATCGAGGGCGTCGGCTTCGAGCGCTGCCAGTTCGTCTTGCAGCGAGGCCACTTCCTCGTAGAAGCTCTCCAGCTCGCGGCGCTGCTCCTCGAGCCTCTTGGCCTCATCATTGAGAGACTCGGCCTGAAGCTGACGCAGACGGTTCGCCGGACGTCGAGCGGTGGCCACGCTGTTGGTGACCTTCATGTGACGACGCATGTCGCCTCCTTAGTGGTGGTTCGATACAGAATCTGTTCGGTTCAAGGTTCCTCGCCACGCGCAGCACTTACGCCACTTTGCAGTGAGGGGACACCACCACTCCATCGCTCAGGGAACGTCATCGAAGCTGTCTTTGCTGCTTCATCCGACATCCACTGAATCGTTGTTTGTGGTGCCCGTGTGGCTCTGCAGGATCGCAGATCTACCAGGCCAAAGTACGGGAAAAGGAACACGATCAACACAGCGACAGCCCAGATACCGACGCAGACCCAGGTCGCAGTCACCGACCCCATGGCCATGGGCTCCTTGGCCCG
>Ga0247841_10002600_pt1 | contig 35566 bp, 36 predicted proteins | sample LaCruzMarch2015__2_FD_192410 | JGI IMG/M metagenome (GOLD analysis project Ga0247841, IMG submission 192410) | Freshwater microbial communities from meromictic Lake La Cruz, Castile-La Mancha, Spain - LaCruzMarch2015_18m | ecosystem: Environmental > Aquatic > Freshwater > Lake | place: Spain... | reverse complement strand
CGATATTTTGCCTTCACGAATTATCAAAATGGATTATGATGGTGTTTTTTTCGCAGATGACATGGATTTTCAATCAGATTTAGTGATATTGTTTTGGGTAGTGTCCGAATTCATGTCCTAAGCCCAGAAAAATGACTTGAGTTTATCTCAAGTATATAATACAATATCATGTAGTCTGAATCAAGATCAATAACTAAACTTGGATTGGTTGTTAGAAATGGATTGGAAGATTCAAAGATTGGAAGATTTAAAGATTTAAAGATTAGGAAATTAACATTGACAGATTGATCTTAGAATCTTGGTATCTTAGAATCTTGGTATCTTAGAATTTTAGAATCACTAAACAAGGAGAAAATGATGTATAAATCTGCTTTTCTAGGTTGTGGAGGTCGCGCTAGAGGACACGCTGACGCTTATAGATTCGTAAAAAAGGGGAAAGGCGTCGCAGTATGCGATATGAACGAAGAACGCCTTAATTCATTCAGCAAAGATTTTGGGATTGAGAAGCGTTATACCGATGTTCACGAGATGCTTGAAAAAGAGAAACCCGATCTATTGCATATCGTTACACTTCCGACCCTTCGTGTTCCTCTCATGACCATAGCCGCTGAACATGAGGTTCCTGTAGCAATAGTCGAGAAACCCATTGCAATTCAGGGTGAAGATTGGAAACAACTCAGAGACTTGAATGCAAAGTGTAAGACCAAATTTGTGGTAAATACTCAACTGCACTTCCATCCCGATAACCTTATGCTTAAAAAGGATGTTGCGGATGGGAAGATCGGCGATATAAAATTTGTGGACATAAGCGCACGCTCAACGATACTTGATCAAGGCGTACACGTTCTTGAACTGGGACATTCATATATCGGATGGCTTACCCCTAAGCAAGTATTTGCTCAAATGTCAGGTGCTAAGAATATCCCGACCGGACAGCCATCGCCTGATACTGCCGAAGCCTCTATATACTTTGATAATGGAGTCAGGGCGCAGATGCTATGCGGATACTATTCACCAAAGAGCAATCCAAGCGATTCGCCGTATATGCACAAACGAGTAGCGGTCTATGGCACAAAGGGATTCATCCACTGGACAATGGTAGGATGGGAAAAATATACCCCTGAAAACGGTTATGAAAGCGGAACACACGAATACGGTCAGCAGGATACGTTAGGACAGGCTGGCTTAACCGATGCCGCATTTGAGTGGCTTGAAGGCAAACCGCATCCAACAAGGCTGGAATATTCACTTACCCAGTTTAACATAATTCTAGGCGCTTACGTCAGTGCGCTGGAACACAGACCAGTTGATCTGCCGATTGAACCACCAGACGGACTTATGGATTCTCTCACGAAAATGCTTGCGTAAGATAATAAACATAGGCACGGTAAAACGTGCCTATCATTTTTTACGGTAGGTTATATATGCAACGGGAAGAAATAATTCTTGAGCCGATTACTTCTTCACTCATAGATGAGATATGTGACAGGATAATAGAAAATATTGATCCTGATAAGATAATTCTATTTGGTTCTACTGTTAGTGGGGATATGGAAAAATCTCATGATGTAGATATTTACGTTGTAAAGCAAGGTGTAAAGGATGTTCGGGAATTTGAACGAAAAATTGATGAATTATTTGTAGGTAGGCTTTTTGCTTTAGACGTTATAGTTAGAACTCCGGAACAAGTAAAGAAAAGCTTGAGCAGTGGAAATTCTTTTTTATCGCAGGAAATAATAGGCAAGGGACGAGTATTATATGACAAACAAAACTATTAAATAATAAGAGTTTTTCATTACAAATGTAGTGTGGATAAATGCTTATAATTAACTGTGTAAATATCTGTTACTCGTCACTTTAGTAGATTGAACATAACATATATTGTGTTTGGAAGGATAAATCAATAATAACGAAAGGTTAAGTCTTTCGCTTTTGTTTCTTTGCGGCAGGGAATAGGACATTATTCAGGATAAGGCGATAGCCCGGTGAGTTTTTGTGTAATTCCAAATTCGTAGGCGGATCGCCTACCTTGTGCCTGTAATCTTCTGGATCATGCCCGCCAAGAAAAGTGAATGTACCACGCCCGCACATACCATGAATATATTTGGCGTAGTTGCTTCCATCTATATCTCCAAGTATCACCGTAGTGTCTTTGAGCGTTGACTTGTTAAACGAGGTTGTCTGCCCTAGAAATCCCTTTACTAATCCAGCGTGATTTTGCGTAAGCATAGCAGGTATTGGGTCATACTTTGCGGCAAACTCGAAAAGCGTAAAATCCTCTTTACCCTGAGATGGATCAAGTTCAATATTCGGATTATCAATATTCGAGAATTCATAAACTTCAGCCCTTGTCTCAAGAATAAAGTCCTTGAAGGCAAACGTTTTTGTAAAATCCAGCTTTGACTGACAATCAGGAGTGAGTGACGTCCCATCTATTTCTTGGGGAACTATGTCAACCCCATCTGCGGATAGAGCAATATCAACAGTATCAGAAGTACACATCATGAAGAAGAATCCGCCCTGTAAAACGTAATCCTTTATGGCTTTTATGACGGCGCATTTGTGTTCCTGAACAGATTTGAATCCTGCCGATTTCGCCGACGATTCAAAAGCGGAAACTTGTCTCTGATACCATGGGGCATTACGATATGAAGCATAGAATTTACCATATTGCCCTGTGAAATCCTCATGGTGACAATGCAACCAATCATATTCCATAAGCTTTCCCGAAAGAACATCCTCATCCCAGACGGTATCATAAGGGATATCCGCATACTTCAGCACAAGCATGACAGCATCATCCCATGGCTCATTTAGCATACTGATCTCAGACGTACCTTGCTTCGCTTCTGGAGGTTTATAGATTGCGATCTTTGGAGCCTTCTCCAGAAGGACCGAATCCATATTACTGCCTTCCATTACCTGATGTATTGCGTTCAGATCAGCATCAGAAATTGGCTGGTAAGTGACGCCCATCACATCAGCTTTCTGCCTTACGTCTGATTGATCGTCAATCATAAAAGACCCGCCACGATAGTTAAGTAACCATTCAGAATGATATTGGCGTGGCGCCTGTAAAGCCCAGTAGACAAGCCCATAAGCCCTTAGATGATCATTCTGTGTTTGGTCCATAGGGATCAGCAGGTTTTGGGCATAAGTCAGGTTTGGGCATAGCAATAAAAAAATGGAAAGTAAAATACTGAGCAAAATAGCGTTAATTTTTTTCATGTTTTATACTCATCAATTGAAGTTCAGGATGAGCCATAATGTCAAGAGAAAGTCCTCGTCCAAACCCGCTTCCAGCGCCGATAATCACAATCTTTGCCATGAATATTTCTCCTATTTGATTTAATATTGTAGATTAAGAAATTTTATTTAGACCTAATTTTTAAGCAACATTAAAAAATGATGTTAAACTTTTAGGAATAGAAAGCGGATGACGCGGATTAAACGGATTTTCGCGGATTTTTCTTTATTTAATTCGATCCGCGCAAATCCGCCTGATCTGCGTCATCCGCGTTCCATTTCCTAAAATTTAAAAAGGTTTCTTAAAGTCGCTTAATTTTTAATCTTTAATCCGCATTTCTTTCCAGCCGATGAGTTTTACTCCTTTTTTATCAATCAATTTCTTTGTTTCTGGATCAGTGAATATCTTGTAATCATAATAGCGTGACATATAGCTATTTGTTATGTGCTTTAGTTCCTCGTCATCCATTCCAAGATGGACGATTATCTGGTTGACGCCGGGCTTCAAGTTCTGGATAGCATTATAATACGAAGCCTTTTTCTCCTCGAAAATATCACCAGAACCTGCGGATACAAGCTCATCAAGATAAGGCATATCGGTTTTGCTCATTACATCACCAACTTTGCCAGCAAGATCGCTTTGCATTTGCTTTAGGCGCTCTATAATTTCAGGGGTTGGCTTAATCAGCATAGGAATTATGTTATACTCTTTTCCAAGCCTACAATATATCTCAAAAAACTCAGGTTTTGCAAACACTGTTCCCATGTGAGTGTCAATATGAGTTGGCTTTATACCAAACTTCAATGCTTGCTCGATCTGCGCCCTAATTTCAATCTCAACTTCTTCTGGTTTCGCATGTTGTACAAATTCTTCATAAGACCGCCACATAAATCCATTCTCGTCAACAAGACTCGGTACTTTATCTCTTGATGCGACTGTTCCCCATTGGTAGTATTTCCATTCGCTTGTGAGTGTTAGATGTATCCCTACGTCAAGTCCCGGATTTTCACGGTAATAAGCGGCAAATTCAGGGAACCATGCGCATGGGACCATGACACTCCCACAGGTTACAATTCCAGCCTTAAAAGCCTCGATAGTCGCAATATTTACAGAATGGCTCATGCCAATGTCATCAGCATGAATGATGATAAGTTTGTCATTTGAATTATAGCCTATCCTTTCAGCCATAGTAATATTAGAACCAGATATTGCCAGTGAAAATGTCATTAACAATGATATAATGTGCATTATTTATTCCTTTTAAAATAAAAGCAATTGCTTTTCACCATAACGATAGTCATTCCATAACGAATCCAAAATCGCTTCATAAGAATTGTCTTTAAGTTCGTGGTATCTTGGCATAAGCTCATTTTTCTTCGTAAGGTATATATTTACGTACCCAAAATCTTTATCTTCTTTTTGAATTTGTATCTTTGCACAATTGGAGTTATATATACCTTTCAGCATAACTTTGTAGCCATTGCTTCCTAGAAATTTAGTAAATCCTTGAGTTTCGTTTTTAAGATCAGGAGGTTGTATTTCACCTGTTGTGATAGAACCCGATTTTGCCAGTTTATCTGCTCTTTCGTTCCAGACGTCTCCTGTATGGCTATCAACCTTATGCCAATCAATTTTTAACAATGAGTTACGAACAAACTCAGCATACTCTTGAGTCTGTGGATGTTTGGTTTTCCATTCTCCAGTAGCCCAATTTTTAATGCCTATGCAATCGTAAAATATAGATATTTCTTTGACAGAGTTTTCCCAACACCATTCTATGGCTTTTCTAACAGCGAAGAGTTCACCTGCGATCTGATTGGTTCCCTGCACGTAATCCTCTGGAACTGTGCCGTGAAGCTCGTTTATAACTTCACCATTCAAAAGGATAACGACTCCGTAACCAACCGATTCGTTAAGTTTTGATCCGTCAACGTATATTTGATAGTCAAATTGCATTATGATTAAATGTTATTTAATTACACCCAGAAACCATAAGTCTGTATACCAAACGTTATGCCGATTAATGACCACAAGCTACCTGCTGTAAATTCACCAAGTATAAGCCCAAGAAAGAAGGGAATAGCCCGCTGGTGCATCTTGAGTCCACCGAATTTTAGTATCATAAACTTGAGTAGCCAACTGACGAAAAGGCATGACCAGATCACGTTCATACCCCAGCTTGTAGTTATCGCATAGCCGGCAGGATGGAATGGCCACCAGAAGAACTTCATTCGCATTATCATAAGGAACACCGTTGAAAAAAAGCCTATAACGGTAAATATAGATTGCTGATAATCGGTGTTAGTCATGTTTACAAGCCAGTTCTGCAATCTCTCGAAAGGCTCTCTACCAAAAGCTGAGAGTGAGGGCCAATAAGCTTTGGTCTCCATACCAAGCCGATAACCACGATCTATCAATGCCCAGAACCCGGATATTGAACCCCACGCCACAGCGAACATCATTGCAAATACAAGACCTTTGGTACTGGTATTCGTTCTCTCAGCCATCTTGAAGCCTTCAAGTTGGTGAGGCATTGGATGACTTCTATATGCCCTGTTGATGAACCAGAACATTGAGAACATAGTTAAATTTCCAACACCAAGCCTCCGTGTTCCCCAAAATCTAACCATTATCTGATCGGGTCCGGCGTAGTGTAAATCATGAACAGGCGTACCAAGCTCTGCTCGCATACGTGCTATCGCTATCGAGATGGCAAAATAGAGGGCAAAGAACACTATTATCACTAAGGTGGACATTCCTGCGACGGACTTGTAAAAAATTGACGATAACCCGTATTTTGAGCAAAAGAAGAATATGAATCCCAATCCAAGAATCATCCCAATTACCGCAGTCCTATAGCGCATCGGCTCATCTGAGTCATCAAGCTCGCTTTTGAGATTAATGATCCTCTTAAAGACTTCCTTTAAATGCTTTCTGCTCATCCAGACGGCAATAACAGCAAGTGCAATATATCCTCCGGACGCTTGCTCAGTTGTATATGGGAACGCCGGGAGACTCCTTATTCCGAGAATTGTACCAACAACGTTCTGCAATCTCCAATACCAAAAGAAAAACCAGCACGAAAACGCCAGATCAAGCGGTATGAAAAATCCCAAACCTATTGCGAACGGATAAAATGATATTGGGATAGCACCCATAGCACTCCACGGCGTTTCAGTAAATACAGCGATATTATGCACTCGGACTGGTATCTGCGGTACTGTTGGAAATATGGAGTTTAAGCCGTTGATGGTATCTATCAATGCGGCAACAGCGAATCCAATCCAGAGAAACTTAGTCTTAAAAATATCCATTTTTGGATTCGTCATTTCCAGTGGCAATTGAATGATAGGATAGCTCAACTTTTCCGATTGAGTCCACTGCTTTCTGACAATGACGTTTATACAAAGCATAACAAAGACAGTCGAAACGATGAAAGCAGTCCACCACAATATCGCAGGAAGCCATGCCTTGATCTGTGATGCTGAATAAAGGCTTATTTCACCATTGTAATAGCCATTAAGGGCGGACTCATTACTGACAGTCAGCCATTTTGGAAGATAATTGTAGAAAAGTTCAGCCCATTCGTTTTCAGGGGTCGCAAACCGATACGCATGACCCAACATTGGTACCAATATCTCAAGCATATCGTGACCAGCGATTCCAGACGCCAGTGAAAGCATTATGTATATAACGAGCAATTCACCCTGTGTTAATACGTGTTTTGGCAGGAATCGCTTCAATAGTAAATTCAGCCCTATAAGTACGAATATGTTGAAGACAACGTTGAAGAAGATAGATATGGTCACAGGATGACCCGAATATCGTATCACTTCCATTTCTATAACCCAATAGCAGTTTATTGGGATCAGTATAAAAGCAATTAGCATTGAACGAAACGTGACGCCTCTATTATTATTTTGCATATTTTATTTCTTACTCTGGGTTTCTTGTAATTCAAGTTAAGTGAAAATACTTTAATTAGCCACTGATAAACACGGGTTAACACAGTTAAAACAAGTTCAAAACTAAAAACTCAAAATTTGAGATTATCAAATCAGCCTCTAATCATAACACAGCAGAACAAAAATATCAACAATTTAATGTTAATGGTGAATCGTGATAGTATTTCTGGAAATAATCTAGCGTAAAAATTTCAAATGCAGTATAATAATAAATTGGATTGAAGATTAAAGATTAAAAAGCCGAAATATTGGATAAAGATTTTAGTCAATAGGTCTATGAGTTTATAACATATAGACGCTGACAATCCGATAGAACCAAAGATCGTTCTGGTTGATAGTGAAAACAATTTTACGGGTTACGTTCATTAGGAATCAAACGGGAGGACTGTGTTTATGAATGAAAAAGGACTTTATCCTTTACCATTGCCAATCAAAGTCTTTATTATTTCTTATCTGGTTCTCATAATTGTAGGATTATTACTCGCTTTTTGGATGGTATTGGAATCTCCTATATTAAAAGGAGAGACAATTGATTCTCAATATCCACCTGAAGCATTGCAGGACTTTAAAACGGCGCAATTCTATGAGAATCTAAAGAAAGCACACGTTCATCATCTTGGACATGTATTTATGGTATTCAGCATAGCAGGAATATATGCTTTCACGAGGGAAAAAAGCAATATTAAGATACAGATTACTGTCTGGACTGTAATAGCTACGCTGATACATACATTAGCTTTTCTTATTTATTCACGGATACTCTTGATCGTGTTTGGGAGCATATACGTTGGATTGATGATTTATATGATGATTATCATACTAATTGATCTATACAAACCAATTCGAGAGTTAATTCCTACATCATCAGGAGCATAAGTATATCATGACTGAGATTACAGAAAAAAAACGAAAAATAGACTTTTATGATGGACAAGTTTGTACGGGTATAGGATTATGGGTGAATGTCGTTCTTACCGCTTTTAAGCTTTTTGCTGGTATTGTAGGGCATAGCAAGGCAATGATAGCGGATGCTCTTCATTCCGCATCCGACGTATTAGCCACTGCAATAGTAGCGGTTGGACTTCGGATCGCCAAAAAACCAGCAGATGAAGATCACCCTTATGGACATGGAAATGCCGATACCATCGCCTCTTTCATAGTTGCGCTAATACTTCTTCTGACAGGGTTGTATCTTGGATTCTCTGCAGTACATGTTTTTGTTGACGGTTATCGTACAATACCAAGCAGTATAGCTCTTTATGCGGCAATAGCATCCATATTTATTAAAGAAGCAATGTATCAATATACAATAAGAGTAGGAAGACGTTTAAATAGTCAGGCTATTATAGCCAACGCATGGGATCACAGGTCAGACGCCTTCTCGTCTATACCTGCAACTATCGGTATATTTATTGCGCGTGTTTGGAATCTGCCTATATTTGATCCAATCGCCGGCTTAGTTATCGCCGTTATGATTTTTCGTATATCACTGCATCTACTACACTCAAGCGTGGATATAATAATGGATGAAACACCAGACCAAAAAACGATGAAGGAAATTGCAGATACTGTATCAAAAGTAGATGGTGTGGTAACTGTTCATGAAATAAAAGTGCATCAGCACGGACCCGATATAACTGTGGATATTAAGATCGAAGTGAATGGTCTAATGTCTGTAAATGAAGGACATTCAGTTGCTGGTAAAGTGAAGGCAGAATTAATGAAAAGCAAACAGAGGGTAACTGATGTTATGGTTCACGTCAACCCAGTTGAGAAAATTTCGTAACATTGAGAGGAGTGAGTTATTTGATTAATGAAACACAGACTCAAGTTCTACAATTTAGCAAAAAAGAAAAAAAATATATCTTTGAGGTTGTAATAGAGCCAGATGGGGAATATTATCACGCATATTGTCCAATATTAGATAATTGCCATACATGGGGCGATACAAAAGAAGAAGCTTATGAATACGTTAAAGATGCTGTAAAGCTTTATCTTGACGTATTGATTGCTGATAGACAACCTATCCCAGGTATCGGTATAATCAAAAGCATTGACCCTATTATTTGTATAAAAGAAACAATAGAGAAAGATTCCTTTATATGAGCCCAAAAAATGTTAATTCAGGTACTTTTATTAAAGCTTTGATGAAAGACGGATTTGAATTTGTGCGTCAATCAGGAAGTCATCAAATATATAGGAAAGATAGCAGATATATAAGTGTTCCATACCATCATAAAGGACAAACGATACCTGATGGAACATTATCAGGCTTAATTCGTTCTACCGGATGGACAGATGAGGATTTAATAAAACTGAAAATTAAACGTAAATGAAAATGTTATTAATTAGGCTTTCAAACCATAAATTCCCTATAACAATTCTATTCGCTTTTTTTATAATACTTCTAGTATCTTCATCTTATTGCGTAGCTCAACAGGATGGCTACTTCGACCGCATAGCGATGGTCTCTGATGGTCGGCTTACCAGATTCACAAAGACGCCTATCACTGTTTATGCCGAAAGCCTGCAACCGGGTTATGAAGAATACAATAATGATCTGCTCTATTCCTTAAAAGAATGGCAGTCACAATCATCTGGATTAGTAAGTTTTGAGATTGTAAAAAATCCTGATGGGGCAGACGTCTTGCTTTCATGGGTGCATAAACTCGAAGCAAACTACAATGAATTACCTCTGGGAATGTCGCAACTGCATCGAATTGATCGGGATAAATTCTACGTGGAGCTAGAGATATGTATTAGTGAGCCAATAACCTTAAAACCTATATCTGACGATAGAATGAAGGTGATTCTTCTACACGAATTTGGTCATGCCATCGGATTATGGGGGCATAGTAAAAACAAAGATGACGTTATGTATTACGCATCAAACGTCATGCACCCGACGTTAAGCGATCTGCTCACTCTTAAAACTCTATACTCTTACGAAAATAATTATTCATTTCACACCCAAACAATTTCAACTATCAAAAATGATCTGGAAACAAATCCATCCGATGCTAATTCATACTTCCTTCTTGGATCGGTATATTTAGACATTGGTGAATACAATTCAGCCATAGAGGCTTTAAGAAAGTGCCTGAGTTTTAATCGCCAATACTACAAAGCACGAGTTGCTCTCGCATCAGCTTATAAGTCTCTTGGTCAAGAAGAATCAGCGATCTCAGAGTATCTCTCACTTGCTCAATCCAGTCCATCTCCTATGCTTCAAAACGTTATCGGCGTCTCATATTACGAACATGGAGACGTTGCAAATGCCATAGAGCATTTCAAAAAGGCTTTGGATGAAAATAGGTCTTATGAGCCAGCCAAAAGAAATCTTTACAGCGTTTACCTTAACAATGGGAACGATCTTATAAGCAATAAGACATACGATGAAGCGATTAAACTCTTGCAAGACGGACTCAATACTTTTCCTGATAAACCTGAAATACTGAATGCACTTGGTGTGGCATACAGTGAGACAGGACGATTTGAAGAAGCTTTGGCACTATATAATCAAGCTATTCTTATTAACCCCGGATTCACTACTGCAAAGAATAATATGGCATCCTGTTATAACAATCTGGGGGTAAAATACGCAAATTTAGGTCGGTGGGAAGAAGCAAACGAGGCTTATGAAAAGGCGTCAGAACTATCTCCAGATATAGAAGGACCAAAGAAAAACATCTCAGCATTATATTGGAATCAGGCTTCGCAATTTGTAAACTCAGGAAACGATAAAGAAGCAGTCAATGCTTACCTTGAGTTTCTGAAACGTGAACCTAACAGCAGAGATGGCTATAACAATCTTGGCGCAGCATATTCTCGATTGAAAGATAACAAATCCGCTGTCAATGCACTGGAACACGCTTTTCAGATTGACCCGAATTCAAAGGATATTAAGAGCAATCTTAATCTTGCTCATCAAAGGTGGGGTATTGAATTATTGGACGCCAAAGCTTATAATGATGCGATAATGAGATTTAGCAAGGCATTGGAACTTACACCAGATAATCCTAGTATTCACGTATGTATCGCTATGGCTTATTCAAAACTCGGAAAATCAGACCAAGCAATTCAATACGTCAATAGTGCGTTAAATCTCGATCCCAAAAACGAAAATGCTAAAAAAATCTTGTTGAACGTTAGAATACAGCAGGTGGATAGATACATGCAGTCCAAAAATTATGACAAAGCTCTGGAGTATCTTAATTCCTTGCCAGATGATTTAATTGAACCATTCTTGCAAAATAATAGAGCTTATATATACATTATGAAGGGCATGTACACTGAAGCGGCTAATGAGATTGACAAGGTTTTGAAGGTTGATCCAAACGACAAAACTGCAAATCAGAATCTAATCAGCATGGAGACGAAGCTTAAAAATTCTCTATTGAGGGACCATAATTCACAGGAACTTAAAGATCAATTAGCGAGAGTACGTATAAGTATCGCTATCTCATATTCACAACGAGGTGAATTGTTAAAAGCAAAGCAAAAGCTAAAATCAGCTTTTGACATTCAACCAAAAGACAGTAACATACGTCTAATGCTTATAGATGGATGTAAAACTCTGTCTGAAAGGTTTGCCAATACGGGTGAAAAAAGGCAATCTAACGAACTTCAAAATTGGGCGAACCAACTAAATTTTGAAGAGTGAAATGTAAATCGAGGAGGTGATGTAGAGAGTAAAAATTATGCGGATTACTTAAACACCAAATGTTACCAAGTATTTTTCTAAATAGGAGGACAGTAATGAAACGTTACACGTTTATGGCTTTATTAGTTGTTATTCTTGTTACATTATTAGCTAGTATTTCTATGGCAGTAGAGAATTATAAAGCACCAAAATTCGCTACTCCACCAGTTATTGATGGAAAGCTGAATGAATGGTCTAATGTTCCGGGAGTCTTTCTCACCGGTTCTTTACTAGCAGATTGATAACAATCCGTTATTTCACTGGGACGCAAAGCCATAACCATTCATAAAGTCTTTTTCAAAATTAAACAAACCGTTATTTGAGCGAAGCCCACGTAGTCGATAGTTTGCCTGTGGAGAAAACTTCTGCCTTACCGAGTAGCCCTTTGTTCATGACACTTCTAACTTCATCTTTAGTCAGAGCCTTGTTGAAGAGACCAGCTTCATCAATGATACCTGTGAAAAAGCTACCTTCATACCACGATGCTCTACCGATGACAAAAGGCTTTGAAAGCTCTCCTGCAAATCCTGCTGAAGTGCCACTTCCATCTTCTTCTCCATTTACGTAGACTTTTAGATTTGATCCTTCAAGGGTTGTTGCAACGTGTGTCCATTCCCCTGTTGGTATTTGAGTTTTTCCTTTTAGATCGGTACCTGGATGAGGTCTGATAGACAAAATACCGGTATTGCTTATGTAAAAGATTGAGCCTTTTCCATCGCCACTGTAATTGCCCATAATTACAGCTCCAGTATTTCCATCAGGATTATACTCGTCTAATTTAACCCAAGCAGTAAAAGTATATGGATAAGGGTCCATCATTGTTGAAGCAGGAGTAGCCATAGACTGTTGTTTTGCTCCGTCAAACGCTAGAGCCTTGCTGAATTTACCCTCAACCCATTTAGGTCCGTTCTTGAGTATTCCATCATTACCATTGCCAGAGGAGTCTATGGCAATGGTCCCGGCTCCATCATCAAAAAGCCACATTCCGACACAATTTTTCATATCAATATTTGCTAGACTTTGCCCCACAAACATTAGACTAATCAAGAGAAAAGTATAAATGAACTTAGATCGAGACATTTTCGTTACCTCCATATCAATTTACGGCACTGTAAAATTTAGAAGAACCACAGAGGCACGGAGTCACGGAGAATAAAAGAAAATTATTACTCCCTCCTTCTCCAATCTCCAATCTCCGTGTCTCTGTGTCTCCGTGTTTTTTCATGAATTATGACTATTACTTAACTAACTGAAAAACTCGTAGGTAATTCACGAGCGCATAATTTCAATTGCATGAGGTATTGCTGGTAAAACAACAGAAAGCGTTTCTCGGACAGCTTTTGGACTGCCGGGAAGATTGATGATAAGCGTTTGATTCCTTACGCCTGCAACTGCACGGGATAACATACCGTGAGTAGTTATCTTCATGCTTTCCGAGCGCATCGCTTCCTCAAGTCCCGGAACCCGTTTATCTATGACTTCAAGGGTTGCCTCCGGGGTAACGTCACGATGAGCAAGACCTGTTCCCCCTGTGCTGACGATTAGATCAACTCCCTTATCATCAGAAAGCTTTTTCATTGTATCAGCGATGATGTCTTTTTCGTCTGGTACTATTATATAATCTGCTATATCTGCATCAATGGACTCAAGCAATTCTTGAATAATAGGACCGCTTTTATCTTCTCGCTCACCTCGTGAAGATCGGTCGCTAACCGTTATTATCCCCGCTATTATCTTGATGTTCTGAGGCTTTCCATGTTCCACTTTTACCACCTTTTTTTTCCAGAAGCCTTATATCAGATATTATCATGCCCCTATCAACAGCTTTGCACATATCATATATAGTAAGAGCAGAGACGCTGACTGCTGTAAGGGCTTCCATCTCCACGCCTGTCTTCCCTGTTGAAACGACTTCTGCTGTAATTATTATTCCTGCACAGTTTTTTTCATCTCGAAAACTGGCAAAATCAATATTAGCTTTTGTTATTAGTATTGTATGGCAGAGAGGTATGAGATCAGAGGTACGTTTGACCGCTGTTATGCCTGCAATCCTTGCTACAGCAAGTACGTCGCCTTTGGCTATCTCTGATGATTCTATCATATCGAGGGTCTGCTTTTTCATAAAGATTTTACCCTCAGCGATCGCTACACGATGCGTATCTGGTTTATCTGTCACATCCACCATTATGGCTTTTCCTGAGTCATCAACGTGTGTTAGTTTCATCCGCCAACCCTCGACATTGCGCGTCCAACCTTTTCGTCAGTGCATAACGTATGTTCCTTTGGTTTCTTTTGCATTGCAGATTGAATTATCTGTTTTAATTCATCATCTGATGCGCCTTCGCGCATAAGTGTCTTTATGTCAATTTCGATTTCACTCATCAGGCATGGCAATAATCGCCCATCAGCAGTTAATCTGATCCTGTTACAATGATCGCAGAATTTTTTTGACATTGGTGCAATAAACCCGATCTGCCCTTTATGACCTTCCACAAGATAATCTCTGGCAGGTGTGCTACTGTCCGCTCCGTTTATTTCTGTAAGCTTATAATGTGCTTCGATCTTACTCTTCATTTCATTTGCCGATACGAAATCCTCAAGACTGAATTCGCTACGACTGAAAGGCATAAGCTCAATAAATCGCACCCATAAAGGTTGGTCTTTTGTCATATCAACAAAGTCCAAAACCTCATCATAGTTGAATGATCTCACAACTACAACGTTTATCTTGATGGGATTGAATCCAACCTCAATTGCGCTTATAATACCTTTTATTACGTCTTGAAACAGATCAAAACGTGATATTCTTTTAAATCTCTCTCTGTCCAGCGTATCAAGACTGATATTTATTCTTTGCAGACCCGCTGATTTCAAGTCTTTTGCATATTTAGACAAAAGAATACCATTAGTTGTAAGTGACAAGTCAATGTTGTTTCCAAATCCTGATATATTTTCTACAAGATCAGAAACACCTTTGCGTACAAGCGGTTCACCACCAGTAATGCGGAATTTTATAAATCCCAATTCATAAGCGAGATGAGCCAATCTGGTTATTTCTTCATATCTCAGGACGTCATTGTGATTTAAGAGAGAGATACCATCAGGAGGCATACAATAAGTGCATCTAAGATTGCATCTATCCGTAATTGATATTCTGAGGTAGTTTATTGTTCTTCCGTATTCATCAATTTGATCCAATGTTTTGCTCATATTTTTGATAAGGTGAATTACCCACGACTTAAAGATCGTGGGCTTCTTGTTTCAGCGAAGGGCTAACAGACGACATCTGTGAACTCCCCTCTCCACAAGCGTTAGGTTCGGGCTATACCAGCTCTACCGAATTTATTTTCATACTTACAGGTATATCAAATGGCGTGTAAATTGTCAATAGTTAATTAGGAGTCAATTCATCTCCCGCATGATGAAGGTTAAATAATTAATCGGGTAATAGCTAAACGACTTTAAGAAACCTTTTTAAACTTTAGGAAATAGAACGCGGATAAACGCAGATCAGGCGGATTCGCGCGGATCGAAATAAATAAAGAAAAATCCGCGAAAATCCGTTTAATCCGCGTCATCCGCGTTCTATTCTTAAAAATTTAACATCATTTTTTAAATTTGCTTACAGACACGAATGCTAATAAAATATACTGATTCACCCTTGGAAAAGTTGGTTAGGGGATTTAAAAGCTTTCTTACTGAATTACCCGATTATTTTCTTAAAACTGCTTAACTCCAATTTAGCATTTAATCATATCAATGTCAATATCTAACTCCTGATCCCAAGCATTATAATAACATCACTTTCAGTGTGCTGAAATATTAATGTTTGACCGAACCAATGTTTTTAGGAAATAGTCAGTAGGTTTGGTTTCAGTGGACAAAAAGATTATGCTTAGAATATAATTCTTGAGCTTATGTTGACACAATCAGTTATTATGTGTTATATTGGTGACGTTATAATAAAGATTGCAAATAATAGATAAAAATATTGTATCTGCGAGGAGATTGAGCTTATGACCGGAGGAAGATTATTAGTAGAATGTCTCATGGCACAGGGTGTAAAGGTTATATTTGGCATCCCCGGTAACCAACTGGCGCCTATATACGAAGCATTATATCATCTTCAGGATAAAATTCGGCACGTATTAACAAGACATGAGAGCGGATCGGCATTTATGGCGGATGGTTATGCCCGTTCATCAGGTGAAATTGGTGTGTGTATGACGATACCCGGTCCCGGTGTAAGTAATACTTACGTTGCTATGGGCGAAGCCTGTACTGACTGTGTTCCTGTATTGCTCATTACGAGCCAAAACGAGTCGCAATTCATCAATAAAGATCGCACAAAAATGTTTCATGGGCTGGATCATGTTCAAGCATTTAAACCTGTAACAAAAGCTATAGAAAGTGTTAATCGGATCGAAGAAATACCTGACGCTGTAGCACGTATATTTTCTGCTTTGCGTAGCGGTCGTCCAAGACCAGCTTTACTTGAGATCGCCAGCGACGCGCTTCATGCAGAGATAAAAGCAGATATATCACAGTATGCAGTTGGATACGATCCAGAGATTGGCGATATTGAATCAGTAAGTGCTTTAATTGCTGATTCCAAGAAGATCGCAATCCTTGCAGGCTCAGGTATCCATCACTCAATGGCTCATAATGAGTTACAACAACTTGCAGAAAAACTCCAGGCGCCTGTTTTCACTACCATATTGGGAAAAGGAGCGATATCGGAGGACCATCCGCTTTCCTTGGGTAATAGCCGAAGCGGACAGGCACAACAAGCCATTGAATCATCTGATCTTTTATTAGCAATCGGGACACATTTTACACAGATGGATACCGGTAGTTGGAGTATGAAATTGCCAGAGACATGGGTACACATCGAAGCTAATCCTGTGGAGATCGGGAAAGAATATAAACCCACTATCGGAGTATCAGGTAATCCAAAACGTATTCTACAAAAATTATCAGGTTTACCGTTTGTTCAAACGACCAATGAATGGCAAGGACAGGTTATGAATTGGCGCGATGAATACAGAAACGCAAAACCACCTGAGATAATCCGATTATTACGTGAAGCACTACCAAGAGATGCTATCGTTTCTGTAGATGTACACATGACTGGATACGCTATGCACAGGCATTTTCCTACTTACGTGCCGGGAACATTTCTTTATCCGGGAATATATATAGCTATGGGATATGGTTTACCAGCCGCAATCGGTGCAAAATTAGCAAATCCTGAACGTAAGGTAGTATCAATCTCTGGAGATTCTGGATTCCTGATGACGAGTATGGAGCTATCAACCATAGTTCAAAATAATCTACCAATTGTGATTATAGTATGCAATGATAACTCACTTACGTCTATCCGATGGAGTCAGGAACATAGATTTGGCGCTACACTTGGTGTTGATGTAAAGAATCCGAATTTTGTAAAATATGCAAACTCATTCGATATTGAAGCATTGCGTATTGAAAATAGAGACGAGTTTTATCTTGCATTACTTAAAGCCATGAACTATAATAAACCGTTTCTTATGGAATTGACTCCAGAAGTTTTTCGTTAGATAATTTGGTTTACTTTTAAGGGGATATTATGCAAAAACAAAAGTCTGATTGGGGCAGAGACCTTATATTGCTGGCAATAGCAATTTTTTTCTTGGGATTCGGCTTTAATGGCTTATTTAACACAGTTTATACAAACTTCATCGCCGATGACATTCATATACAGCCGCACCAACTGGGAGTTGTCGAATCCATCAGAGAAAGCCCAGGATTTTTATCCGCATTCATAGCGGCACTGACAATGGCGATCCCTAGCCCAATACTTGGTTTTATAACACTAATTATTATGGCATTTGGGATAGGTGCTTTTACACAAATACACGCTGTTCCTTCGTTAGTTTTCTGGGCGGTATTCTGGAGCCTCGGATTCCATTGCTGGGCTCCGCTTCAGCCGGCGATGGTTCTCAGTTTAACAAAAGGCGCTGGCAAGGGGAGGCGATTAGGACAAATATCAAGGATCAATAGCATTGCGTCACTACTCGGTATGGGACTGGTATACTTTCTTGGAAAAACTCAGAGCATAATCAGACCGATGTTTTTAGTAGCTGGAATTTCTATTGCAATCGCCGCAGTGCTTGTATTGCTTGTTTCTCGTAAAACTGACCCCGGAACCAAAATGCCACGATTGGTAATGAAAAAGCAATACAGGTACTATTACATTCTGACGTTTCTCGAAGGCTGTCGGAAACAGGTATTTATCACGTTTGCTATATTCGTAATGATCAGGGTGTTTGAGACTCCTGTAAACAGGATCGCATTGTTAATGGTCATAAATGGTATACTCGGTCTCATATTTGCCCCGCTTATAGGTCGTCTCGTTGATAGAATCGGTGAACGAATATCATTATCAATGTCAAATCTATCTCTGATTGGTGTGTTCATAGGGTACGCATTGGTAAAGAACGTCAATGCTTTGTATGTCTTGTATTGTTTGGACAGTTTTATATATATGTTCAACGTGGCGCAGACGACTTATCTAAATAAGATTGCACTGCCAGAGGATGTAAGACCTGCATTATCAATGGGTACAACGATGAATCATGCGGCGGCTGTAACTGTGCCTCTCATTGGCGGACTATTATGGGAAGCTCTTGGTCGTTATGACATAATATTCTACGGCGGCTCTGTTGTAGTATTCATAGCTTTCGTTGTAGTCCAGTTCCTATGGTCTGATGGTAAAAAATAAGCTCATGAAATTAATGCACATCATAGCAAATGTGAAAGCGTTTTTTTTGTTGACTTCACAAATAAAGTGTGGTAGTGTAGTAGTATTCTGTTTGCACAGATTAAGCAACGGAAGTTATCAGGTTTTAATTGTTGCAGTTGGTGATATAGTGTAATTACAATTTGCTTTGAGTGCTTTTTTGTTGGTAAAGAGGTATAAAGTACCTTTTTAATGAAGGAGGAGAATTGATCATGAAATCCGTATTAGTGTTTATGTGTTTAGCTTTTTTTATCGTGTGTAATAGCCTAATAGCTCAAGACGTTGCTATATACAATGACAAGTCACCTGCATGGATTGATCCAGCCCAAATGGTTCCTGCGGCACAAAAAGCATTGGATGCAAAAAAAAATAACATACGCAGTTGTCAATGCCGCAGACCTTGTAACATATATGAATGCTAATAAAACAGGGATTGTGATAATGGCAACAGGAATCGCTCCGGGAGAAATTTTTAAGAACCAGGGCAATAAAGACCTAGTCAATCAATGGTTGACTGGCGGCGGAATAATGCTCTGGACTGGTGACTGGCCGTTTTACTATTTTGATGCTCCTGCCAATTGTCCGGGTTCTGCTGGTGAAACATCAGTCTTTGGGGTTATAGTTACAGCAAGCACAGGATCAACTGCCATGACACCAACCGACATTGGGAAGAAACTCATACCTTCAATTAAAGAGCATACTTCCCAGAGACCAATTATGCTTAAAACATTAGACAGCAATAAATTCAATTTTGAGAGCTATGCAGACGACGGTGCTACTTATGCAGATCCGATAGCTATTCAAGGACCAAAAATGAAAGGCTGGTTTGTGAATATGCACACATGGCCCGAAGGTGGTGACACTTTGGATCAGATAGCTAAGGAAATGGCTGAAGTAATTAAGAACAGGTTTCTGGTGGCGCTAAAGGCAGTAGATAAGATGGGCAAACTCACCACGACATGGGGAGATGTGAAAGCAAAATGAAGATCAACCTTTAATTGTTACGGTGCCGTGCAATTAATCCCGGTGCAGTAGAAAAAGGAAACAAGCTGGCGGTATCATGGGGCAAAATAAAGTTGTAAAGGTCAATAACTTATCTTGGGGGAATATTATGACAAAGAGAGTTTTGATATTTTTGAGTTTATTCTTCATGGCATGTTATAGCGTTTTGTCAGTTCATGCTCAGGTGGGAGAAAATCAAATCATCAACGGGGATTTTGAAAATCCTTTGGATCCCGAAAAAGGTCAACGATGGGAGTTTTGCTGCGGTCTTGCTCAAGGAAAGATAGATATAGATAAAAAAGAATTCGTCAAAGGAAAACAGAGCATGTTGGTTACTGTAAGCGCCATCGGTGCCGTAGCTTGGGAACCGCATGTAAAGATCATAGGACTTAAAGTAGAAAAGGGAAAGCAATATACTTATTCCGCTTTTATGAAGGCAGAGAAGCAACGCAGCATTGTGATAGACATTCGTCGAGCCGCGGCTGAAATATTCTTTGGAAACAGTGGGATAATCCAGGTAAGCACTGAATGGATAGAATATTCTTGGACTGTCACTGCAACTGAGACTAATGATGGGGATGTAATGGTGCTTACTCAACTTGGTGTTAATAGGGCAAATACCTGGATTGATAACGCACGTTTTTACGAAGGGGAATACATACCCGACCCGAATTTAAATGTTGTTCCAAAGGCGATTTCTCCACTCAGCAAGGTTGCTCTAACTTGGGCTTCCATTAAAAAAGCATGGTGAATCAAAGTTGGGTCAGGTAACCTGCAATGATATGAGGTTATTAGTGTTTTACAGAGATTGTTTCTTTAGTAATTGGTTTCAATTCTAAATTGAGAGGTAGAGGCATGAATCGAATAGTTGTTTTTACGGGCATATTGTTACTTCTGGCTATGAATGTTTTTGCTGTTGACGAGTTAAAACCTGTGCTGTATTTTTCTTTTGACAAAGACACAAAGGATGTAATTGAAGACTTGTCGGGCAATAAAAATAATGGCAAGATATTTGGTAGTGGAAAAATTGTTGACGGCAAATTTGGCAAAGGTATATCATTAGGTTTGCCTGATACAGTTGATGTTGTTCACTCAGAAACACTCGTATTTACGAACGAATTAACTGTTGGGATATGGGTGAATCTGGACGGCACTGCAAATCAGAAAATTATCGGAAAATCTCCTATTGGCAGTGGATGGGTACTTGGGATAAACGGTGGTATTTATCCTGAATGCTGGGATAAAGCTGGCACAAACCACACAACCACCGTAGGTAATGTTTCCGCCAAAACATGGGCACATCTGGCTATGACCTATAGTTCCAAAACTAAAGCGATGATTATGTATATTGATGGTAAAGAGGCTGGCAGGTTAGATAATGGTGGTCAGCCAATTGGAGATAACGTTAATACCTTAGTTATAGGTGCTTCTCCGTGGGGAAAGGATTGGCCAAGTTCAGGGATTTATGATGAAGCGAAACTTTACAACGTCGCATTTGATGCTGACCAAGTAAAAAATTCGTTAATGGCAGAAGGCATAGGTGCAAAAGAAGCGGTGTCACAGAAATATAAGATGTCTACTATGTGGGGTGCAATCAAGCATATCCAATAAACCTACCATAACAAAATAGTGTGACCTATGTTTGCGCACAAACTGGGTTTTTGCTGACTTTAAAAATAAAGTATGGTAGTGTTCTGTATTCACAGAGTAGGCAAGGAGATTGTCATTATGGGAAAGACTTATAGGGTTTGTCTGGTTGGTTGTGGTAGAATGGGTACGACTATTGATGATGAGGTCAAAGATCATCCACACAGCGAGTTATGGCTTCCTTATTCACATGCCGCTGGGTACGTGGCTGTGAAGGAAACGGAACTTGTCGCTGTATCTGATACTGTGAAAGAGAAGGTTGAAGCTACTCAAAAACGCTATAATGTGCCAAACGGTTATACTGATTATCATGAAATGATCGAAAAGGAAAAGCCAGATATTGTCAGCATAGCAACACGACCCGGTCCTCATGCAGAAGTAACCGTTTTTGCGGCTGAACACGGTGCTAAAGGTATATACTGCGAAAAGCCTTTATGTTCTTCTATGGAAGAAGCTGATGCAATGCTCGAAGCATGCGAAAAACACAACGTTAAATTTAACTATGGGACTCAACGCAGATATTCAACCCTGTATCACAAAATGCGTGAATTGCTCAAAACCGGTGAGATAGGCGATGTCCAATGCGTTATTGCTGAATGTGGCGCTGGTGCGGCGCAATGGACGCATACCCATACTTCCGATATGATTATGTTCCTCGCTGGCGATCCTGAGATAGATTTTGTTCAGGGAACTGTTGACGCTAGCGAAAGTGATTGGGATGGCGATAATTTATATGCAGACCCCGGCATCACCAGTGGTTACGTCAAATTCAAAAATGGCGTTCATGGATACATGGTAGCTGGTGGAAATTATGAATTTGAAGTCGTTGGGTCTAAAGGAAGAACCCGTACATTGAATAACGGTATAGGCGCACAATTATGGAAATCTCAGGGACAATGGGGCATAGTTGCAGAAGTTCCATTCCCACATCTGGAGATAAACAGCGGAACTGTTAAATGTATTGAAGATATGGTTGATGCGATTGATAAGGACAGAGAAACTTTGGGCAATATTCGTCTCGCATGTCGCAGTCAGGAGATGATCTTCGGCTTTGTTGAATCTCAAAGACAAGGTGGAAAGCGTGTCAGCTTGCCATTGATGAATCGCAAATTATATGTCGGGAGAAAAGATTACTGAAATGGAAGATTCTCAAATTAAAAAAGAAATACTTAAAATTTTAGCCTCGCAACAATTGGGTGTTTTAGCTACTTATGGATATGAATACCCTTATACTACCATTGTGGCTTATACCGTGACTGATGAATCCTGATTCTGCACTGATGAAAATCCAATCACGAAGATACATATTAGTAGCCGATAACCAACGCTGTTGTATGCCATAGTGACATAAATCTATTCGCTGATACCGGCTCTGTTCATCATAAGGTTGCCAGTTTCCAATAGATAAACATTGTTCTATCACTTCATCTAAAACCTTCAGATTACCACACGCTTATCTGGAGTAATTCGAGAGTCAATCATGTCTATGATATTCAGGTCTTGAATGACACCAGCGACTATTCCTAGATGGTCTATCCGTTCTACTTTTATACTTCCCATTCTTATCCTCCTCTGATATAAGAGTGATCTCAGAAAGTGGGTGACGGAGAGACAAGAAAATGACATGATGAATAGAATCTGATGTTTCAAAGAGAAATAATGAAAAGTCTCAATAAATGACAGCATAGAAACCAGACTTATCCTTGAGATAGTCATTTGCCCAGTCAGAGGGAGAAGATATACCGCAGAGAGTCATGGCAACAAAGGTTCTCATCATATCTTCAGGAGCAAAGGCAGGTCTACCGTAGTTTTTAGAGTATATAGGTAGAGCAAGCAGTCTAATGGGAGTCAGGTCTAAGAGCTTTAGGTATAGTATCATCATTGAGGTTTTGTTTAGCGAACTTGATATATTCATCATGGGAACAAAGAGATGGTAGCATTTGCATCCTCATTTTGTGTCAGTTATTTGTTTGATAATGGTGATACATCTGATAATCATAATGATACATGGGGGGATGCAATTTTTCAACCTTTTCTTTGAGACCTTTGTTTTCTATATCTCAGATTTTTCTGAGAAAGCTCTACATGGAAAGGAGGGATGAATTTTGTTATGAAAAACTCAAAAACCTTTTTAGTTGCTTCTTGCGTTATTTTATGTCTTATTGTATCTTGTTATTCCGAAGGCGAAGAATCACAAAGAGCTTCACCAAAACAAAGTAAGATCGGCATTAATGACGTCTTATTTGCCCCATCATCACTTACCACTACTGCGGAAGATAATGTAGTAATGACTGTTTATCTGCGTACAAATATTAAAGAGGGTGACATCCCGACAGATATTCAAGAAACTCTTGATAATGCTGAAAGATTCGCATGTCTAAGATATAAGAATTGGGGATTGACTGTTGGCTGGCAGGGAAATATGAAGCTGAATATCGCTGAACCTTATGCTATGGCTATAGACTACAAGATTCCGTTATGCTTTGGAAAAGGAGATTATGGATTTGCGGTAGATTTTAAGTACAGCACAAAAAAAATTCAGAAATCAAGCCTTAGACGCTCTGTATTAGATTTTGGTGTTTTTTCTGTTAATGGGTTAATCAGCAAAGAAATTATGTCATACTTTGAGCTTTATGGTGGCGCAACTGCCAACTATGTATACATTGACGCATCATCAGTAATAATGGACAGTCTATGGAAGCTGGTACCTCTTGTTGGTGCGAGAGTTAGTTTAAGCAATTATTATGATATCCAACTCATTTTTGAGCTAAATCGTGGAAGAATTGATTCAAATAGCGATCCAATATGGACATGGCATCTTGGTGCTTCCGTTGGATTTTAAGTTTTATTTTTGGTTATTTACATAGAAGAGGGTCAATAACCCCCGCATAAATGCGGAGGCTTGCGTTGAAACTTAGACGCAACCTTTGTTGACTAGCCTAAGTCGTAAACGACTACGTTGTATGCGAATCATATAGGTACTTCGGGATATTCAGTCTAGTGCCGAACACTACGGTATATGGTTAAAAGTTCTGAGGGTAAGGAACGGTGCTGTATACAAGTAAACCACATACAACATTGGCGAAGACTGCTTACCTGTTTTGGTAGTTTCAGGGCAAGTTTTATTTTAGCTTGCGTCAAAACTACCTCTTATTTTTAACATTAAAAGGGAGAAGGCAATTCCTCTCCCGCATAAATGCGGGAGTATCCTTGCCGAAATTATTATGATGAAGATGAAGAAGAATTGCAGAAAGATATTGTCAAATCTTATGACAATTCTGGTTTTGTTTTATTTATTTAGCATCATAGGATGTGGAATTTCAATTACATCAGAGTCAGCACAGACTGCTGTGAATAATGCGAAAACTACCTTTGAATCCGCAAAATCCTCACAGGCTGACGCTTATTCAAAAAGCAAAATGAAAAATGCAGAGCGATTATTAAACGAGGCTGAAAAGTCGCTGTCACGAAATCGCTGGCAAAGAGCATATACTCTAGCGAAAAGGTCAGGAGAGACAGCAAAATCTGCGGAAATGGATGCAAATCAGAATCTCAAAAAAGAAACTATTAAGGAATCACCACAGGATAATGCTCCTCCCGACACTGCAATAATTCCAAAAAGTCCACACTTGTCAACCCAATATAATCAACCGAATGATTTTCCAACTAATACTCTAACGCCTCGTGCTACATTGTTTCCAAATCCATTACTTCAGCAAGCAACGTTGGGCATACAATCAACTGCGCCTGCACAAGAAGAAATTTCATTACCTGAACTACAAAATCAGCTACAATCAGCTTTCAAGGCGATTGAATCCGCACAGAATGCTCTGCAATCGGCACGCCTGCTTATTGTAAAAATACAGGTTGACGTCGGTTTGCTTACGATGGATGTAAATATCCAGCAAATTCAAAAAGCAGGTGCTTCTCTGGAAACGGTTAATGCAGTTCAATCCTTATATAGTCAGGTACAACAATCAGCAAAGTCTGGCAATTACGAGATTGCCCTTTACTTTCTTGATCAGATCAATGCCTACGTTAGAACATTATTTATACCGAATCAGGAGAGATGACAAGTAAAAGACAATTTTGCCGGAGGTCAACTACTCATGTTTCATTTATATCTGTTAAGATACAGACTTTTGCTTTCAAGCCTTGTAATTTTATCTCTTACTATAATCACATTCTCGGCACTCTCTTTGGATAAAGAATATTCTATCAAATCAAATAAAAAAGATGCTGTGCCTATTATAGAGAAGCTTGAGATCATTGGTGATAGTCAGGTAAACGGAGCGATAGCAAAGGGAGATAAGAAAGTTAAGATCAAAACCATAATCAGGAATGAGAATATTAAAGTCGAGGATATATGCGCTGATCTAAGTCAGCTTACAGGTAATCCCAAAGATAAATCGGTTAAACCTCTTAAACAAAACATAACTGTCATTGATGATTGTATATATGTGAATTGGTTTGCTTCACCAGATAAAAATATGCTTGGTGGGGATACAGTCAAAGTTAAAGTTTCTGTAAGGAATAAGGCTGGCAAACTCAAAGACAGAAGCGCATCTGCTAATGTATTCATCAATCCAATCAATCACGAAATTTACACTACTAGAACAAATAATGGTGAGGCAAGGATTGAAATATCACTAAAGCGATCTGTTGCGGGAAATACCTCATTTAGAATTGTTGTCGAATCCGAAAATATGGATGGCTTATATGATCATTTCCCCGAATATTTTAAGCCCGTTGAAGGCTGTAAAACATATAGAATTTTTGCTGAAGATATACATGGTTCAAAATTGAAAGACAACCAAGTTGGTGATGCTTTTACATTGGGAATAGAATATCCAAAATGGATTAGACCCGAATTGGCGCAAAACTTGAGGCTGTTTACATTATCTAACAACAGATGGATCAATGTACCGTCACAAACAGATACATCTGGTTATATGGTGAGGGCTGAAAATATTCAATCGCTAGGGGTTTATCAGTTACTTGCCCCGGAGAGTGTTAGCAATGAAGAGATAATCGCATACCCCAATCCTGTCCAGTTTGGGCGATTTGGTGACGTCAGCAAGACATTGAAATTTATTAACGTTCCTCTAGGTTCCGTTATAGAAATTTATGCAGTTACCGGAGAAAAAATCCGAGAAGTAAAAGAGCCAGATAAAAACAAGGTTGAATGGGATGGGAAAAAAGATAATGGAGACCTTGTTACAAGTGGATTATATCTTTACAGAATACGGGTTGCTGGTAAAGACACTTATGGAAAAATAGCGGTTTTGCAGTGAATTCATGCAGTTCATATTTTATGAGGAGGAACTATAAAAATGAGAATTCCCAAAAATCAGTTTAGAATATTCGGACAAAGACGAAGGAAGCTATGCTGTTTATTGATGTATGTCTGTATTTGTATATTATTCATCTCGGAATGTGTTGAAGCCAGAGAGTCGAATTCTTCATTCCTCAGAATCAGTTCTGATGCTCGTGGCGCCGCAATGGCAGATGCGCAGGGAGCAATGACAGGGGACGTCTATTCTATGTATTGGAATCCTGCTGGCTTAACAGACGTATTGTTTAAGGAATTTGGAGCTAGCTATCAAAGGGCTTTGCATGGTTTGAATTACAGCTTTCTAGGCTACGCAACACCAACTGAACGACTTGGAACAATTGCTGGTCAGCTTTTTTTTCTTAGCTCTGGACCAATCACAGCTACCTATGAAAATCTCGATGGCTCTTTCGCTGGTAAGGGTGACTCTTTTTCCGTAGCTGATCTTGGTGTCGGGGTTTCTCAGGCAAAAGCTATTACTGAGTCTCTATATTATGGAGTTAGCCTAAAGCTAATTTCGCACAATATCATGGATCAACATGCCCTTTCAATTGCTGGAGACGTCGGTTTCATATATCAGCCAATTAAAGAAGAATTGCGTATCGGTGCTGTTATACAGAATTTCTCAACAGAATACAGGTTTATAAATGAGTATCTGCGTGAACCATGGAATATTAAGCTTGCTGGACTTTACGATTTCAATAATATCCCATTGATTGTAGCGATAGATTACAATCTGATCTCTGGATACCCTAACACACTTGGTATTGGCGCAGAATTTACAATCCTTGACTTGATCGCCTTTAGAGCGGGCATGAAATTACCTCCACCGAGTGGATTATTATCAGGTCTTAATGCCGGGCTTGGAATAAACCTCTTTGACCTTTATCAACTGGATTATTGCATATCTTTTCATTCGGCACTTGGAGTAAACCAGCGATTTTCATTAATATTAAAATTCTGACTATTGAATCTTTAATCTTCAATTTTAAATAGAGGTATATATGTCACGTAAAATCAATGTTGCAGTATTAATGGGTGGACGAACCGCAGAACATGAAGTTTCACTTAATACCGGTAGGGTAATAGTAAACGCACTCGATAAAAGCAAGTATAACGTCAAACCCATTGTAATTAAAAAGACTGGTGAATGGCTTGTTCCAAAAGGCTATCTGACTCAACCGAAATATGATCAAATAGAGACTCATCAAACTGATATTGTCCCGATAAGCACAGGCAACGCTCTGGATAAAGTGGTTGAGGAAAAAATAGACGTTGTTTTTTTAGCCATGCACGGACCTATGGGTGAGGATGGAACAGTTCAGGGATTGCTTGAGCTTGCAGATATTCCATATACAGGTTCAGGCGTCCTTTCAAGCAGTATGTCAATGAATAAGGTGATGTCTAGGCGGATGTTTGAATACGCTGGTCTCAAAATTCCTAAAGGAATAGACTTCAATATATGGGATTGGAAAAAAAGATCATCTCAAATTATATCTGACGTTAAAACTAAAGTAGGTTATCCTTGTATATTGAAGCCTGTTGAACTTGGTTCCAGCGTGGGAATTAGCATAGTAAGGACTGAAGATGGCTTTGAAACTGGTCTGCAAAAAGTCTTTGAACACAGCAATGACGTGCTTGTGGAAGAATATATAGATGGCAAAGAATTAACTTGTGCGGTGCTTGGTGCTGTCAATGGCGAAGAACCGATACCATTGATACCGACGCAAATAATACCAAAGACAAGCGAATTCTTTGACTATGAAGCAAAATATACAGCGGATGCAACTGAAGAGATAACTCCACCTCGTGATTTTCATGGAGGGATAATCCAGAGAATTAAAGAGATTGCTGTCTGCGCCCATAAAATACTCGCCTGCGGTGGAATGTCTCGAACTGATGTGATGATAAGGGATGATGAAATCTATGTCCTTGAATTAAATACTATACCGGGCATGACAGAATTTAGCCTTTACCCACAAGCGGCAAAAGCGGCAAACATTGAGTTTTCTGATTTGTTGGATAGGATCATCCAGATCGCTATTGAGACACATAAGCAAAAGAAGCGTTATAAAGGCTAGTTTGAAAAAACCTTGAAAATAAAGGTTTATTCGGATATAATAATAGTATATAGTTTTTAAGACTATGTGTGCTTCTGATTTGCAGACATCATTGGTAATAAGCACTTGATAGCAATCATTTTTTAGTGTTTTATAAGGAATGGAAAAACTGCCATCATTCCGAGGAGGCAACATGCTTTTCATTGGTCCACTTGGCGGAGGAGAGATCGTTATAATCCTTATAATCGTATTGATAATCTTTGGACCGTCCAAATTACCACAAATGGGACAGTCTTTGGGTAAGGCTATCAAAGAATTCAAAAAAGCAGGTAAAGAGTTAAGGTCCGAAGTAAGTGATCTTGATGATGAAAAAGACGATCAAAGAAAATCTGCTAATATCCCAGAATCGCAAAAAGACAAAGAAGAAGTAAAAAAAGTGTCTTGATCATGAGAATCCTTTATTGACAGTGAGGTAGCAATTGTTGTGAAAGATGAGCCAAAAACCTTTATTGAACATCTCGGTGAACTTCGTGTAAGGCTTGTAGTTTCAGCCGTTGCAATATTAACAGGAACGACTATAAGCATTGTCTTTAGTCGCAGACTTTTTGACCTTTCAGATGGATTACTAACTCTTCCACTGCGATTGCGTTCTACTGACATTATGGTTTTTTTTCTTGATTTAATCTCTCGTTTAGGTTTGAATAATTCGATTACTGAGCTTGCACAGCTTTATCTTCGTTCACAGTCATACAGCACAAATGCGATAACACTTTTCGCCGCGGCGCCTATGGAGAAATTCATGGTAGTGTTTAAGGCGTCGTTTGTTGTTGGACTGATCATTGCTTCCCCTGTGATATTATACGAAATATGGACTTTTGTTTTACCTGCTTTAAAACATAACGAAAGACATTACTTCCTCCCATTATTCCTCATCACTTTATTCTTTTTTAGCATAGGAGCTATATTTGCCTTTTTCGTTGTTATACCCGTATCAATTCCCATACTCGCAAGTTTGCTTCCATCTATACAAAATCAATGGCGTATAGAAAACTATTTTTCTTTTATAGGATGGCTTGTGTTGGCTTTTGGTGTGTCGTTTGAATTGCCTGTTGTCATGGGATTTGTTTCACGTATTGGGATAATTAATGCTAAATTCTTCAGGAAGCAAAGAAAGATAGCAGTTGTTATTGTTTTTATAGCTTCAGCTATACTTACACCAACACAAGACCCGTTTACAATGTGCCTTATGGCTATCCCCCTTATGATTTTATACGAAGTGGGGATTCGTTTTGCAGTGTTATTTGGTAGTCAGAATGTAAGTCAACTGAGTGGTCAACTGAGTGGTTAAAGTTGCTTACACGGTTTCTCTTTCGGAAAATAGTATTCCAGGGAAAACGCTATGTTATATGACCAGTTACAGTCCATAGTAGAACTTCAGAAAATTGATAGTGAAATTGATAAGCTTGAAAGTCAGAAAGCTTTAGAACCAGCGAAACTTCATGCTTTAGAATCGGAGTTATCAAAATATAAAGCGAAATCCGATTCCAAAACTAAGGCTATTGAAGATTTGCAAAAACAAAAACGTGATCTAGATAAAAAGCTACTAATTCAACAAGAAAAAATTAGTAAGTACAAAACTCAAAGGGCGTCTATCAAGACTAACAAAGAATATACAGCTCTTGAACTTGAGATCAGTGAACTTGAGATTTTGAATTCTGAGATTGAGGAAGAGATAATAAAGCTGATGTTAGATATTGACAACGTTAACGAGGAACTGGAATTAGCCCAAAAAGAGCTAAAAGTTCAAGAAGCTGTATTCCTGAAGACAAAACAAGAAATTCTAACCAAAGTCAAAGGTTTGAATAAGCAAATTGCAGAATTGGACAAAAATCGTAATGGGTTTACAAGTGACATTAACCCATCTTTAATAAACAAATATAATGATTGGAGAAAAAAAAGAGGTGGTTCTCTCGTCGCTGTAATCAAAGGGCAGACTTGCGAAGGTTGCCATCTTACGCTTCCACTGCAATTAATTAACGAGGTTCGCAAGAAAAAAGATTTTCATATCTGCAATAGTTGCGGGCGGATATTATATTGGATAGACGAAGTAGAGATTGTCGAAAATAACGATAAGAAAAAACGCAAATGAAAGGAGAAAAAACACTAATGGCAAAAAAAATAGGTATTTTGACAGGCGGAGGAGACGCCCCCGGGTTAAATGCTGTCATTAGAGGTATAGTTGTAAATGGCATTAGATCAGGATACGAAATAGTCGGATTTGTTGATGGATGGGCTGGTGTATTAAACGCCAATACCACACCACTTACACTGGAAGATGTAGAAGATATACACAGAGAAGGCGGTACAATAATTGGCACATCCAGAACACCGATATTTCCGAAAAAGGAAGGACAGAAAGATAGATCTGATGAGGCTGTTGCCGGCTTGAAGAAAGTAGGGCTTCATGCACTGATAGCTATCGGCGGTGAGGATACGCTTGGCGAGGCAAATAAACTTTTTATGGATGGAAGATTTCCTAATATCATTGGTGTGCCAAAGACAATTGACAATGACCTGAATGCTACTGACTATACTTTTGGATTCAACACTGCGGTAAATATCGCTATGGAAGCGTTAGATCGCCTTCATACTACGACTAGATCACATCATCGTGTTATGCTCATCGAAATAATGGGCAGACATGCAGGCTGGATCACCCTTGAAGCTGGTATGGCAGGCGGGGCGCACATGATCCTGATACCAGAAGTAAACTTCGACTTTAGCGAGATTTGTGATGTTGTCAAGAAACGTTATGAATCAGGCAGGGATTATACAATCATAGCCATTGCCGAAGGCTGTGAAGAAGCAGATTCCAGTAAAGATAAAGCGGTAGATGCATTCGGTCATGTAAGACTTGGCGGGATCGCCGAAGAGATTGAAAAAAGGCTTGAAGAATGGCTTAGTAAAAACCTGAAGAAACCGTATCCAGAATTCAAGTTTGAAGCTAGATCAATGGTTCTTGGACACCTTCAGAGAGGTGGCGCACCAACTGCTTTTGATAGAGTTCTTGGCTCAAGGCTTGGTGTAGAAGCTATCGAGCTTATTAATAATGGCAAGTTCGGTCACATGGTTAGCCTTCAGGGAACTAATATCCTCGCTGTACCATTACAGGAAGCTGTCGGGACACTCAAGACAGTACCTCCCGAAAGATACGAGGAAGCACGTAAATTTCTTGGACTGATATAATTTTCGTATACCAAACAAACGTAGGGACAGACCTGTGTGTCTGTCCTTTTTTATCTTAATTGAAACCACAGATTAGAGAAGATACAGGATAGTGATCAATATCCTGTATCGTGAATCATAGACCGATTACAATAATTCTTCTTTGATCATCAATGTCAAAGGTGATTCTTTCTCTTCTAATGGCAATCGGACACGCTTACGACGACGCGAGGATTCATATATAGCCATTAATACTTCATGCGTAGCCCTGCCTTGATAACCGCTTGAGCGATGCAGACGATCTTCTTCTATACATGCCACTAAATCCCTGACAGGATCGGAATCATATTTAGTCTCTGGCATTATCCAATCACCACCACTTGCTTTTGTCCTCATGCGAATACTTGGTCCACTGGGGGAACCAAGCTCTATCTCTCCGTCTGTGCCATACAAATATATGTGATGATAACCCGGTGCGGTATCATCGCCGACTTCGATTATTCCTCTCACGTTATCAGCAAACTTCATGTAGCCAAGTGCGAATTGCTCGGAATCCATTCCATAACGTTTTAGATCGCTTGTTCTTTCAATCTGTCCGATGACCCATTCAATCGGTTTGTCACCATGAATAAACCGCATCAAGTCAACCGTATGAGTAGCGTTATCTTTCAGGTCTCCACCACCGCAAATAGCATATATACGGAAAAGCTGACCGATTGCGCCTTCTGTGAGTAGATTCTTTGCTGCAACGTATTCCCCTGAAAACCTTAATTGATGGTCAATAGCCAGCTTGGTATTATTTTCTTCACAAGCTTTAATCATTGCATCCGCTTGTGCAAGATTTTCACCCATAGGTTTTTCACACAAAACGCCTTTTATTCCATGTTTTGCCGCATCAATCGTTATTTGTGAGTGAGTTCCGGGCCACGTGCATACACTAACTATATCTGGTTTTTCTGTTTCCAGCATTTGTATATAGTCCGTGTATATTTTGCTGACATTATAATCACTAGCGAATTTCTTTAAATGCTCTTCGCTGATGTCTGCAAGGGTGACTATCTCAGTCCTATCATAAGCCTTATACATATCAGCGTGCATCCTTGCAATCCCGCCACAGCCAATAATTCCGACTCTACAAATATTATCCATTATATCTCATCCTTTCTTGTTTCTTTTCATTTAAGCATACCATAAAACTATCGTGGGTTCTTTGAGAACAAATTCCAGAGAATCAAGTTTACTCCTTCCATATAATACAATGTCTAGGATTTATAAGTCAATAATAAAAGCATTTTTTGGACAGAATTGTTTTATTTTTATTCTCGGTATAAAGTGGAAAATCAACAATCCTGTGCAATGATAACTCTTGACATAGATTCAGACTAAAGGCTATAATTTATGAAGGTTAAATAAATAATCGGGTAATAGCTAAACGACTTTAAGAAACCTTTTTAAACTTTAGGAAATAGAACGCGGATCAGGCGGATTTGCGCGGATCGAAATAAATAAAGAAAAATCCGCGAAAATCCGTTTAATTCGCATCATCCGTGTTCTATTCCTAAAAATTTAACATCATTTATTAAACTTGCTTAGGAATCCAGAAAACCCCGAAAAACCCCGATAATTTTATTACCCGATTAATTATTTAATCTTCATAATGCGGGAGTATCCTTACCGAAATTATTATGATATATTATCCCTATAGGAGAATAAAAAAACTTAGTTGATGGGGTGTTGAAATGAGATTGATCGTTGGAAGTATATTGGTTTTTTTGTTATTTATAATTGCCCTATTTACATCGGGCTGTACAGAGGGTTCTCTTAACGACAGCGGTACTAGTGGTAGTAACGTAATTTTTGACTATTCGTTATCATGGTCGCCAGATAGTTCTCTACTTGCTTATATATCCAATAGTAGTATTGTATTGAGAGATATTTCAACGGATAAGACAAGGCAATTGACAGGAACAGGATATTATGATGACCCATCGTGGTCTCCAGACAGTACCAAAATAGCATATACATCTGCAACAACTTATGACACAAGACCTGCAATATGGTTGAGGAGTGTGAATAGTTCTGATATACCAAAATCTTTAACTTCAGATCCTTCAGCGGCTTATCATCCTCGCTGGTCAAAAGATGGAAAACTGATCGCATTTAATTCGTATCGAAAGACAAATATGGACGTCTGGCTCAAAAGCTCCGATGCTACTGGAACAGAAAAACAGATCGCTTCTTCTCCAGAATCAGACCTGAATGCAGAATGGTCGCCTGATGGAACAAAGCTTATTTTTGAGTCTAAAAGATCGGGGAATTCTGATATATGGCTAGTGGATGCAAATGGTGTAAATCCGCCTATTCAGATAACAAGCGAGTCATCAGAGGATACAAAACCTATTTGGTCACCTGATGGAAGTAAGATTGCCTTTCGTTCTGATCGGCTTAGTATAGAGGGTATATGGGTAAAAAATTCGGATGGAACAGGGGATGCTGTCCATGTAACTTATGGGTTTTCAAAAGTGGATTATCACAACTGGTCAGCAGATGGTAAATACATCGCCTTTGTATCAAGTAATACGGTCTATGCAAAAAAATCTGATGGTACAGGTGATGCCATAACCATCGGTAAAGGATTAGAATCGCATTTTTCACCTGATGGGAAGAAAATGGCTTACATAGCTTATGAGAATAGCCAATATAATGTTAAGATAATTGATGTTCCGACCGAGCTAAAGTAGAATCTTTGATAGGAGTTTTACACTTAACAAAGTAAGATATAAAAAACCACGGAGACACAGAGGAAGGATGAGGGATGAAACTATAATAAATTAAGAATTAGAAATTAAGTAACTTTAACTGTTCTTTCGTGTAAAAATAAAAGACAAAAAACGAATTCTGTGATATACTCAGCCTTATGGCTGAACAATGTAACTTAATCCACGAACGTATTGACGATATTCCTTTACTCATAGGGCTGATGCAACACTTGCACCTTCCCGAAATCATAGACAAACATATTGGTAATCACGGGCATCACAAAGGACTTTCCAATGGCTGTTTGACAATCGTCTGGCTTGCTTATATCCTCTCGGAAGGAGATCATCGCAAGTATAGTGTAAATGATTGGGCAGTGAAGCACCAAAATACTCTCCAGCATTTGCTGGGTCAGCCCATTTGCGAGATAGAATTCAATGATGACCGACTGGGTATACTGCTTAGACGTTTGAGTGATACAAAAGCATGGGAATCCATTGAGAATGACCTGTGGCAAAGCACCGTAACTGTTTACGAAATTGAAATGACTGGTGTGCGTCTGGACAGCACCACAACTTATGGCTATCATAATGGCTATCATAATGGCTATCATACTCCAACAGAAGATGGACTGATGCAGCATGGCTACAGCAAAGATCACCGTCCAGACCTTCCACAGTTGAAACTGATGGCAGCAGCAGCAGAACCATCTGGACACCTTTTTCAGAAAGCAATATCTGAAGTTTTGGAACGTTACAAAGTGAAAGGATTGCTCAACGTTACATGGCAGAGACAGGAAGAAAGCATTATCCGTTATGTTGGACGAGGACGTGGCAGTGCAGACCGCC
>Ga0247841_10002598_pt1 | contig 35576 bp, 33 predicted proteins | sample LaCruzMarch2015__2_FD_192410 | JGI IMG/M metagenome (GOLD analysis project Ga0247841, IMG submission 192410) | Freshwater microbial communities from meromictic Lake La Cruz, Castile-La Mancha, Spain - LaCruzMarch2015_18m | ecosystem: Environmental > Aquatic > Freshwater > Lake | place: Spain... | reverse complement strand
AAGAGCCGGAAGCGTACCAGCAAGCCATTAAGCTCTGGTTGCCCTACTACAACGATGATCGTCCTCACCTTGGCCTAGATTTCCTTACCCCTTCCCAAGTGTTGCAAAGGTCTTGAACCGAAAACGATGCCTCTCGATTATTTAGACACGAAAACCCCCCGCACAGGCGAGGGGTAGGCGTTCCTCCTGAAGATCTGCTTCAGTAGTAGTAGGGGGTGTCGTAGTAGGAGCGGTCGTAGTAGTTGTTGTTATTATTGGAACGCCCGGTATAGCGTCGGTAGTACCAGTCGTAATCGTAGCGGGAGTCATAGTAATTGCCCGAGGAATTGTAGTTAGGCTCCGTCCTGTAGGTGGGTCTGTACGTCCTGCGACGTGATGTGGAGCCGTAGTTGCAGGAGCGATCGTAACGTGTGTCGCAGCCGTAACCTTCCTGGTAGTACCGTGCATTGCGACTGTAAGCATCGCATGTGTATTCCACGCAAGTCCCGTTCGGTTCGGAGTAGAGGCAGAGGCAATCGTAAGAGTAATCCTGAGCCAGAGCCTTGGGGGCCAGAAGCGCGAGTGGTAGAAGGAGTGAGAGGAGGAAGAGTTTTCTCATAAATTTGGGGTAAAGTGAGGAGGGGAATGGTCTCCTGTCCGGCCCGGAGCGTCAAGCCAGAGTGGTGGACTAGGACTTTTATGGTGTCGTAATCATTAGAGTTGCGGCATATCCTGCTGCCGCAGCTGCAATTCGTACGTCTGCACTGCTTGGTCCAGTTCGGAGATTTCCGTACTCATGCGCTGCTTCAACCGCTTCAATTTGTTGCCGTGCACCGTGGAGGTGAGAGAATGAATCTTCTTGATCTTGCTGAGCATATTCTTCTCTGTCTGTGCGGCCTCGGCATTCTCTTTTCCCGAGCCCAACTGGTCGATGCTGTATTTGCGATTGGACTCCTCCAGCTGCAGTCTTAAATCAATATCTTTCCAGGCATAGTTTTCTTCATTTATCTTTCCTTCATACGAAGTCCTCACCGTGACCTTTTGCTGCTCGATGATGGCTTTGTACGCGGCGATTTGTTTCTTGAAGGTATCTTCCTGATTGTCATAGAGGCATTTCTGATAGGCGGCTCCGCCGCTTTTTTTCTGGATCGCGTCGCAGTCTTTCGCCGCGGCGAGAGCGCCCTCTCCGAGGAGGAGCAGGCACATGATGCCGATGCAGGCGTGACGCTTACCCAAAGGAGCGGAGTTGTACCACTTCTCTTCCCGTCGTGTGAAGCATCGTGCACTGACGGTACTCCTCAGATGTTGTACGGTGATCTTCGAAAAAGCTCCCCGCAGACGGTAGCTATTCTATGGCGTCTTGGACTTGCGGAAGGATTCTTCGAGCCGGGCGACATTCACGCGAGCTTGTTCGCGCAGGCGCGTCAACGCCTCGTAGCGTGCGGCGATCTTGGGGGTGAAATGGATACGGATTTCGGTATCCTGCGCTTGCAGTATCAGACTTCCGTATCCCATCAAGTTCTGGACAAGCCCGTGTTGACGTTTATCGATATCCTGCAGGACCCACAGATCCGTAGATTCGTGATCATCCAGTGTGAGGAGCGTTTTTTTGATGCGGTGCACACGTTTATCGGTCACCACAATAACGTAGAGCAAATAACGGTAGAGACGCATGAGAAACTCAAAATGTGCAAGAAGGAAGAATGTAGTGAGCAGTGTCAGGACGGTGTGACGAGTGAGAGGTTCTGTGAAGTTAGTCGTGGTGAGCATCAGGATACCGCTGCCTACGATGAGAATATTCCACAGAATAAGCCGCGTGAACGGCCAGAGCAGACGTATCCAGTGTTGGTGGAAGTAGAACTGATACTCCTCATCCCGGTCTTTGCCCTGGAAGGTCATGCCGCTACTGGGGAGGAGATTGTTGATCACCAGAGAAGCAGAATGGCCAGACTCACGCTGAGGAGGAGCAGAATGGTATGAATCGTGATGAGCAGGCGCAATCTCCACAACGTAAAGAAGTGGAAGATGGTTCGGCTCTCATGTGAAAAGCAAATCTGTGTGAAGCGTCTTCGGAAGAGGATCCAGAGTATGCCCTCCATAGCAAGGATGAACACGCACCAGCCGAGCAGCGGTAGGAGGACATCCATGGAACAGTTATTCTAGCACATGCATAATATGCAATTCGCAGCTCAGTAGAAACCTCTGTCTGGGAACTAGCGCTGTAGCCTGACCACTAAAGGGAAATGAGAGTTCATGAGAGAAAAGCCGTAGGTTTGTCTCTCACGATTACACCGTCATCACCTCCTGCTCCTTCTTCTTGCGCAGCTCCTCGATCTGCAGATTTGTCTTATCTACGACCTTTTGGAGATCGTCTTGCTGCGTGAAGCGCGCATCCTCATCCTTCTCTTCTGTCTTGATCCTATCCAAAGCTGCCTGCCGATGCTGGCGCAAAGTGATCTTGGCTTCCTCTGCCAGCTTCTGCACGACCTTGGTGATCTCCTTGCGTCGCTCTTCACTCATCGGTGGCAGATTGATGCGCAGCACGGAGCCATCGTTGACTGGTGAAGTTCCCAGATTGGCCGTCTGCAATGCTTTTTCAACATTTGAAAGGACTGAGTGATCCCATGGCTGGATGACGATGGTGCGGGCGTCTTGAATGGTAATCCCTGCAAGGGTCTTAAGTTGCTGGCGGTGACCGTACGCTTCCACTTCCACATGCTCCACGATCGCAGCCGAAGCCCGACCCGTCTGGAGCTTGCTGAATTCGGCCAGAAGAAATTTGATGACTTTATCTGCTTCGATACTGAAGGCGGAGACGCGGGGGGAGGGCATAGAATTAGGGTTAGGGAAAAGGTGAAGGTTAAAGGAGAGAGATTAGCGATGAACGAGGGTCCCGATCTTCTCACCGGTTGCCGCCTTGAGCAAGTTATCCTCCTTGTCGAAGTTGAAGACCCGAATGGGCAGGTTCGCATCGGCACAAAGCGAGAAAGCTGCCTGGTCCATCACATTGAGGTGCTGCTCAATCGCTTGCTGGTAGGTGAGTTCTTCATAGAGTTTGGCGTTCTTGCTCTTGCGCGGATCTTTGTCGTACACACCCGCAACATTCGTCGCCTTGAGAAGGATATCGCAGGTCAATTCCAGGGCACGCAGTGCTGCAGCGGAATCGGTGGTGAAGAAGGGATTGCCCGTGCCACCCGCGCAGATAACGATGCGGCCTTTCTCCAAATGACGAACGGCGCGTCGGCGGATGTAGGGCTCGGCCAGCTGCGGGATATCCACGGCGGAGAGCACGCGGGTGAAACACCCTTGTGATTCCAAGGCGGATTGGAGTGCGACGGCATTCATGACGGTGGCCAGCATGCCCATGGCGTCGCTGGAGGTTCGCTCGATGCCGCTCTCCATGGTGTCACGGTAGCGCCAGATGTTGCCGCCGCCGATGACGATGGCGATCTGGATATCCTTGGCGGCCACGGCCGCAATGCGCTTGGCGATCTTCTGCAGGGTCTTGTGCTCTATGCCAAAACCGCGATCAGAGGCGAGCGCTTCGCCGGAGATCTTGAGCATGATTCTTTTGTACTTCATCAAGTCGGCAGTATAGCCGATCCCTCTTTCCTGAGGGAAGGGGATTCATGAACATATTCATTTTGATCACATGTTATTGAAAATCACTTCGACGATCCGTGCTCTGGCAATCCATCGCAGCTTTACCTCCTGCTGTTTGTCTCTTTCCTCTTCTTCCGTAGGTGGTTCGTGATGTACGGAAACATGGTTACCTGCATCTTCAGCGTCGGTGACCAGTGCTCGAACGCTGTTCATCGATAATGCAGGTAAACCAAGCACTTCGCCGCAATCGATGCCGAATGATCTGCAGAGACTGACGATGGCTTCTGTTCCTCGAATGACCGTAAAGTCACCTCTTAGGATTGCTGCGTAGGTACCGGTGGGCAATTCCCATGCCGCTTCCTTTGCAGGAAAGCTGTCCGCATTCTGTACGCGCAATTGTTCTCGCGCTGCATCGCCGATCCTCTGTCGTACGCCTTCTTTGCCGCCTTCGACCAACCGGTAGTACGCGTCAATTTCCATAGCAGATTAAACTAGCGTTGCTTCTCGCAACGCGCAAGATAACTCGTGGCTTGCCATGAGGAGCGAAGCGACGAATGGTACCCCCGGCAGGACTCGAACCTGCGACCAACAGGTTAGAAACCTGCTGCTCTATCCAACTGAGCTACGGGGGCACTGCAAAACATTATACAGGAAAAACCATTGTTCCGCTCTGACCCTCCTTGAATGAAACTACTCTTGAAATGATTCGTCCATTACCTATGTATTCTCTCCAATTGTGCAGCAATGCTCGCTGGCGTTTCCATCATCAGCTCTTGTCCGGGGGCGTCCAGTTCTACATCAGGACCAAGACACCTTTGCAGTTCCATACGGGAGAGGAAAAGCTCTCTCAGTCCTCCTTGAGGCAGGATGAGTCTGCCACCTACTTTCATCGCTCTGCCAACTTTCTCAAAGAATATGCGCAGCTCTTCATCAGTTCTGAATATGGGCTGACCGTTTGGGATGCAGACGCCGGTGTCATATCCATTTTTAGGATGGGGGATTTCACTCTCGCCCAGAGTTTGGGGGAGTAAACGATATCCGAATGAATCATCTCTGGGCAGGCAGCAGAAGAGGGATTGCCCAGGGGTTACATTCAGAATGTGGTGGCCCACCAGAGCTTTTACTTCTCCATACGTTCCTCTAGTCAAACGAAGCCGGTCCATCTCTTGCCATTCCACATTTCTCTGCGCTAGGGCAACGGAACGTGGAAGATCCGTAAAGAATTGCTGTACCTGAAGTGATTCAAGCGGGCGTTGCATAGTATTTGTACTATAAATGAAATATGAGGAAAGTCAATATTTCTGTTCATTCTCTGGATCTTGCTCAATGGAGGCATGGAATGAATTCGCTGCACATGTGAGAATGAATTTCTGTTACTATTCCCGCATGTCACCCATTCCCCGCATCGCCGTCCTCAGTTTCCCCGGCAACAACTGTGAAGTGGAGAGTTTGCGTGCCGTGAAGGATGCCGGCATGGAGGCTGTATTCTTTAAATGGAATGATTCCAAAGAGAAGCTCAAGGATATTGATGGTTACTTTGTCCCCGGAGGATTCAGTTACGAGGACCGCGGACGCTCCGGCATGGTGGCCGCACGCGATCCATTGCTTACGTTCCTGCATGAGGAGAACGAACGCGGCAAGGTGATCATCGGCAACTGCAACGGTGCGCAGATTTTGGTGGAGAGCGGACTCATTCCGTTGGATAAAGGTTTGAAGATGAGCCTGGCGCGTAACGCGCTCGGGAGCGAGGCCGTAGGATTTATTAATGAATGGGTGTGGATCACGCCAACCTGCAAGCCAGGTCGCTGCGCTACCTCCGATTGGGCAGGAGCCACTCGTGGAGAGCCGCAGCGAATCATGCACTTGCCGATCGCTCACGGAGAAGGGCGTTTCACCACCAAGGACAAGGATGTGTGGGAGGAGTTGAAGCGCAATGATCAGATGGCATTTTCTTATTGCGATGCCGCGGGGAAGGTTTCTATGGATCCGGCTGTAACGCCCAATGGTTCCGAGTATGCGATTGCGGGACTCTGCAATAGCGCGGGGAACGTCGTGGCGCTGATGCCGCACCCGGAGCGCACGCCCAATGGAAAGCCGTACTTTGAGTCCATGATGCGTTGGATCGCGCGAAGTGCTCCTCACCCCGGCCCTCTCCCGCTGAGAGAGGGAGGTAATTCTTGGGATGTTCCGGTGCGATTGCCCAGAAAGACAGAGATCTTCATCGGTACCATCATCACCAATAACGAGGAGCGCACGGTAGAACAGGCGGCCCGTCGTGTACTGCCCTCGCTCAAGCTTACGCAGCTCAAGTATCTCTCGCCGGGGAGCGCATCGGCTGAGAGTATTTTGAGCCACCTCTCGCACTTCAATCCCAACAAGGAGTGGGCGGTGGTGCGTCAGGGTGGCACGTTTCTCCGCTGGGACCCGGAACACAAGTCCTTGGTTACAGCAGAAAAATTTCCCTTAAAGGATGCCGTCACGTTCCTGCGTCGCGATGAACCGGATACGGGTGCGGGTGCAATCGGGGAGGGGAGTGAAACCGGTGTGTGCTATATCTGTCGCGGAGTCGGCGAAAATGACCTTCTCAAGCGGCAGGTTCTGGAGGTCTTTGGCAATCCGCATGCGAGCACCTTAGAAAGGTTGTCAGCCTAGATCCATCTCATACTCGATCTGCAGCGCGTGCCACTCCTCATCGATGAACCTGCGCGTTTCTTTGAATCCGACGGATTGATAGTTGGCCTGCGCGGAGTGGAAGAACGGATGATCGCCTGTGCTCACGCGCACGTGGTGCACCCCTTTTGTCTTAAGCTGCCGCAGAATCTCCTTCAATTGGAGTTTGCCGTATCCCTTTCCGCGCGCGGAAGGCAGGATGACATTGTCTCCGATGATGCCCATTGCGGGTTTGCGCGGATCGTAGGATCCAACACCAATGGGCGCGCCATCCTCAACGGAGATGAACGTGCACCGGGTGATTTCCGGATGCAGTGCCACTTCCTGTTCAAAATCACGGAATTTATCGGTGAGCTTTTTCCATTCCTGCTTCGTAAGTTCCGGTCGGATCGCTGCGTAGCTCTCATGCAGCAGTCGTTCGATGGTGCCGGGCGCAAAATCCGAAGGAGGCGCAAAGGTGAGCATGCGTGTATTCTACGCCGAGATGAAACGAGATATCGTGCTTCTGGCCTTCAATATTCGCTCTCTCTGGAATGTGGGATCGCTCTTCCGCACCTGCGACGCCTTTGGGGTTGAGAAGCTTATCCTCGCCGGCTATACCGCCACTCCTCCGCGGCGGGAAATCAGCAAGACGGCACTGGGAGCGGAAGAAACCGTTCCATGGGAGCAGCATTTAGATCCCACAAAAGCCATCGCGAAGCTCAAGAAGCAGGGTTTCACCATTGTTGCTTTGGAGCAGGCGAGGGGAGCGATCGACCTCAAAGAGTACGAGCCTCCTTCAAAGGTCTGCTTGATTGTTGGTCATGAGGTGCTGGGTGTGCCAAAGGAGCTCCTCAAGCTCTGTGATGCAATCGTGCACATTCCCATGCACGGAAAGAAGGAATCGTTGAATGTGGCGGTTGCGGCGGGGATTGCGTTGCATCACCTGTGCAGTGCTTGAGTTTCTGCGCTATTAGTACGAGTATGCCTCTCCTTCGTCGGGGAGCCCTGCGGCCGCCAAGACGGCCTCTCGCAATTCTTCGCCGCACGGAAGGCTTCGAACCATGAGAATCTGAACACGATCTCCGGTAAGGATGAATTGTTCCATAGTTGCTCGTGTCACATGCTGACAGCGTTCTTTTAAAAGTGGTTGCGGAAGACCCACATGGTGGAAGTACTCCGCCAGTCCTCTGGCAATGAGCTCATCGGTTGGGCCATCGGGCGGTTGATTGGAGGGCATGGTGTTTAGGGGGAATCAGCTCACGCGTAAATCCTGCAGTGGATCAGACCTTCCATCGAGGAACGGATGGTTACCGATCGGGATGGGCTCCGTGGGGATTTGGATGAAGGTATCCAGGGTCAACTGTGCGGTAACGTTGAGCGGGAACCGGCAGAGGAGCTCGCGTGCCTGGGATCCCTGCAATCCCTGAAGAGATTGAATGGCTCTCTCTAATGCATCGGCAGCTCGCTTTGGGCTTCTGTCTATTCCCATGCATGCGCAAGCAATCATACCTTTTGCGTATGAGGTGTCCTCTCCGCCGCCGAGTGCGCGATTGAGATCTTGCAGAAGTTGTTGATTCCCTTGAATCTCAATTTGCCACTGCCTGTTAAAACGTTGTTCCGGGTATTCATATGTGTCCACAGGTTGTTCGGCCCGATTACCAAAATCTAATCCCACATCAGAAGATCCAGGCCTCCCCAAGGATTCCAGTTGATCCGGAGTCATTGGAGGACGTGAATGTCCTTCCGACTGAATAGGAATCATGGGTTGATCTGCTTCGTAGCTCATATATGAATGCTAGTATTTTATTGTCATGTGTCAATAATTTCCGCTGAGCATTTACATGCTCCACGATCTCAGTTCTGTTGGTTATTTTCAGCATCCGTGAGCCGCTCAAACCTCTGTTGCGCTCCTCCCCAGAGCGGAGCGGAACCACCGTCACTGTTCTGCAGCAGGAAATGATTGTGGTGTTCCTGCTGTATCTCCGCAATCACATCATTGAGATCGACCACGGGAAAATCTGAAGCCAGGAAATCGGGGCAATCGGTACAGTCAGGATCCTTCAGGGGGATGGGGGCATCATCACCAAACCCCAGACCTTCAAAATCGAATTCATGGGGTTGGGACATGCGGTTCTAAGAATGGAGAGAAAGGGTGCCGGATTATCGCACCTTCACCCACTTTGCCCACTTGGTCTGCATCACGGCGCCATAGGCAAAGAAGATGGTCACAAGACACACCAGCCAGCCGAGCACGGGGATGAGCCCTGCGATCTTGAGTGCGACATACAGGAGGATGCTCACGCAGAACATCACCACTCCATGCCATTTGGCCCCCTTCTTGAGCTGAATGGCGTGTGCCAGGAGCAAAGCTGTGATCGGCTTGGTGAAGATCAGCGAGAAGACGTAGAGCGTGGCGATGAGGAACGATACGGGTATCCCGATGATGGAGAGCAGGAACAAGAGTGCGGCCACAGGCGTTGCGGCAAAGTACACGAATCCGTACCCAAAGCTCGTCCAGGGATTTTTAACAAGGAAGCGTGCCGCATCGCCAAAGAATGTCTTGGTGAGCAGCTGCAGGAGCAGGATAACCAGTGCAGCGGAGAGCAGCAGATAGCCGCCCGCACCCACGATGGCAACGGCGAGGCTGCCGAAGAAGGATTCCTCCGCGCGCTCCTTGGAGACGGAGACAATTTGGAGGGTGGGATCTAGGGTGACTGTGCCTTTCACCTGGGCACCTGCCGCCAGGAGGGTGGCACCTTGGTCTTTGTGATTCCAATACCGCACATCCTTCATCACCCTTCCCGTGGAATCGATGGAGAGCGTCTTGCCGGCCATGACCACGAAGCCATCCACGGAACCGGTGATGGAGACATCGTCCGCGCGCGCATCCACATTCCCTTTGACTACTCCTCCGATCGTCACCGTGCCTCCGCGCACAATCACGTTGCCCGTAATACCGCCCGAGAGGACGACGGTTCCTCCTGCGATGAGGACATCACCGCGGATGAGCGAGCCATCGGTTACCGTGACCGTTCCTCCGGCGATCACCAGATCGCCTTGCACGTCACCGCTGATGAGTACGGTTCCTCCTGCAATACGTACATCGCCTCCGGTATTTCCCTGCACCATCACGGTTCCTCCTGCCGCCAGGATATCCTCACGAACGTTCGCCGGAATCACCACATTGGCTCCCGCAACGATCAGATCGCCGAGCACGGGCTGGTCAATGGTGACCTGGCTCCCCACGATGTAAGCGTTGTCGCGGATGGGAGAAGTGAGTTTGATCGTTTCTCCCGCGCGAAGAGTAGAAGCCCCCACTGGCAGCGAAAGAGAGCAGAGCAGGACTGCCAGGAACAGGAACGGGAGGGTGCGTCGCATGGGGGAAGAGGGGAATGAATCGATAGATTATTCTACTGCCATCAAATCGATTGTCACTTGTTCCTACGCAGAAATCATGAGGATGCGATGTGATGTCACGCGCAACCAACGGAATAATGTCAGACAGAGCGTTCCACAGGGGGGACTCCTTTGGTACCATGGAGCCACCCGATGCCGATAGAACTCACCACTGTGCAAATGGAGTTGGCGGAAAAGCTCTCAGCGCATGCCAAGGATGCTTGTGCGCTCGTGGGACTCAAGTGCCTCAAGTGTGAGCCTAAGCACTTCTACCTTACAGTGCATCGTTACTATGGTCGCGTGCAGGGGATGACGGCTGAGGTGGATCGCTGCATCGATTGGTGTCTGAGCAAGGGGAAGCTGGTTTTTAACGCACAAAGGTTCGGTAACTGGTGTCAAAAGAAGGTGCAGTGGGATAAAGAAGGTCAGATTCAGAAGGCCGAGAAGGAAAAGCTGCTAGCCGGTACGGTGTATCAACAGGCCGATTACGATCGGCGGTTTAACGATGCCGTGCGGTAGAAATTGCGGTGTATTTCGTCAGGGCAGGATCGAACAAGTATTGGTTTTCCATGAGGAGCCACATCTCCGCACCACGCGCTTTGCTTGGGTGCATAAAATAACTTGTCGCGAAGACAGGCTTCGCCTGTCTGGAGCGACACCACTGAGGGAAGGGGGGTCCATGGGAGGGACACCGTAGGTGGCCATCCCATGAATCGTGGTCGGGGTGAAAGGGCTCGAACCTTCGACCTCCTGCTCCCAAAGCAGGCGCTCTAGCCAACTGAGCTACACCCCGGACAATTCATAGGATACATCAAAACAAGATGTCATGGGCTAGAGCGCATTGTTGTTTTTTGCTCGCACCGCAAGCGGTGCTCGACAGCCAACTGAGCTCCACCCCAAGATGACAGTGGCAGCATAGCAGAAGTATCTTCGGAAGAGGAAAGCCAGAGCTTCGATATCCGATCCATGGCGCACAGAAGTTTTCGTCTGCACAGAGAGCAGAAGAGGGGAGGCGGATTCTTCGTTGTCCCCATCGGTTTTCTTGCGGCTTGGGATTGGAGACACTGTGCGCACTTACTTCATTTCCCCTGCATTCCATGAGAAAAGGACCAGTCAGCAGTCAAGAAGCAGAAGCCCAACTCCAGCTTGATCAATACCTTGATATGGTTACTCCTCCCGATGGGGAGAATGGCCTTCTGGTTAAGAGCTGTGGCGATACTCAGGCAGAAGTTGCAAGAATTACAGATGTGGTTAACGTACGAGGTGACTGAACGGTTGGCATTATGTTGTATGGCACTTTTCAGAAAGAGGGCATTTACCCTCTTTTCTGAAAGACATAGTAATCGGCGATTTGTTTGCGTTGTGGCTTTGTACTCGATGGATCCGGTATCTGTGACGGTTCTTCATATTCGCGGAGGTTGTTCGAATGGAGTCTGTACACACGTTGCTCATCTTCCTGCTCTTCGGTGATGACGGCACAGAGCGTGCAGGTACCGATCTGGATGATAGCTTCGGCATCGGGTGCGGCAGAGTAATTGCCGCAGAAGATGTACCCGCCTGCCTGCAGACGTTTGAGCTGCTCTTCCATGGAGGCATGGCTGTTGAATGAGACAAGGCAGTCAAACTGCTTAGCAGTATCGAAGTCTTCGATAGGCAGAGTGACAGCTCTTGCCTTTGGCCCTATTACATCCTGGATAAGCCGAATATCTTTATCGGAGGGATCGACGTACGTGATTTCTGCATTGGGGAAGAGCGCATCGATAACGTGATTTCCGCACCCCGGATACAGAATCTTTTTTTGGACTGCCGAAGCGCTGCGTGAAGAGTTCCGCTGCTTTTCCCGTGGGCGAATCAGTCGTAGCGATCGCAGCTTTGAGGAGGCCGGCATGATCTGCCATATTTGGCTGCCATTTTTCTTTTTCTGATAGATAGGGGTCATCCTCAATTGTCCTGCCACCAAAGCTTCCTGGTTCAATCATATTATTATTATAATATAATAACATATATAAGTCTATATTTGCGTGCATTCAGGCTTATGACGCCCTCTAGACAAGGCCTGCCTTGCTCACAAAGGCAAGACCAATCGTAATGCCGTCTGTTCGAACCGGTGGGGATTTGGTACATGTACTTGGTTTACGGGATGTATTGGATGCTGAATATTCTGGATCGAAGAGGAAGGCTACTCTGCAGCCGCTCTGATTCATGCGTTATACTTTGCGATTGAACGGAATTCGACGGTCCTGCAAGGCTCACCAAGATATTCCGCATCGATCGCCTCTTCAATGGTACGGTGGTAAACAAGAGTGGCGATCTGTGGATAGAAGAGAGGGGAGTGGTCGTTCCCACAATGGTCTGTTATACTCCTGTGTGCATTCCCCCCTCTTTTCTATGGCAATCCGCAAAGCCAATTGGACCGTCATTATTCTGGTTCTTTTCGTACTGTTCATCGGATGGATTTGGATGGGCTACAACAGCTTCGTGACCCTTCAGGAAGGTGTAAAGAACTCTTGGGCACAGGTCGAAACTTCCTATCAGCGACGCATCGATCTGATTCCGAATCTGGTCAGTACGGTCAAAGGTGCCTCAGAATTTGAGCAATCCACACTTACGGCGGTCACCGCAGCGCGCACGCAGTGGATGAATGCCGGTACTCGACAGGACAAGTTGGCCGCCACACAGGGCATGGAATCGGCCTTGAGCAGGCTTTTGGTCACTGTAGAGGCCTATCCGCAGCTTCAGGCCACGCAGGCCTATCGTGATCTTATGACGCAGCTGGAAGGTACGGAGAATCGTATATCTGTTGCGCGTAAGGACTACAACGACATGGTCATGAAGTTCAACGTAGCGGTGCGCAAGTTCCCAGCCAGTCTGCTGGCCGGCATCTTCGGTTTTGGTCAGGAAAAGCCTTTTGAGGCTATTGCGGGTGCAGAAACTGCTCCCACAGTTGACTTTACCAAATAATGCAACTGCGCTTCGTCGTTGTCGGCATCTTAAGTTCTCTTGCGGTCCTTGGAACCGTAGCGCCGGCTTATGCCTTCGAAGTTCCGCCCAACGATGGATTCGTGACCGATGAGGCCGGCATTCTGTCGCCAGAGGACAAGTTGCAAATTGCAGAGACTCTTCAGACATACCAGGATCAAACCAGTAATCAGATTGCCATCCTGATTGTGAATACATTGAGCGGAGAGCCCATTGCAGATGTGGCCGTGCAGGTGGGTCGGAAGTGGGGGGTGGGGACTAAGGATAAGAGTAACGGCATCCTCCTTCTCATTGCCTATCAGGATCGTGAGGTATTCCTGGCCACAGGCTATGGATTAGAGGGTGCAGTACCTGACCTCGCAACCAAGGGCATTATTGAACAAGATATGGCCCCCCTGTTCCGTAATGGGAATTATGCAGAAGGCATTCGCGCGGCGGTGACATCCTTGCAAAAACTTATCGGAGGTGAGTACACCGCAGATCGTTATGCGCAGAACACCAGCGAAGGCGGTGGCCCGGTTGCCTTTATATTCTTCTTGGGTGTCTTGGTGTTGCAGTGGCTCCTTTCTTTTCTTGGGCGCACCAAATCATGGTGGCTTGGTGGTGCGCTTGGAGCAATATCAGGTTTGGTTCTGGCATTTATCTATACCTGGTGGTGGAGCATTCCGGCTCTATTTGTTTTAGGTCTTTTGATCGATCTTATTGCCTCCAAGACCTATAAGCCTGGGCGCCCAGGTCGTCGTGGAGGCCCGTGGGGAATGGGTGGTGGTGGATTTGGTTCCGGAGGCTCCGGTGGCGGATTCGGCGGTTTTGGCGGGGGATCATTCGGAGGCGGAGGAGCGGGAGGAAAGTGGTGAGGCCCGCAGGTTTCGGTGAATGACAAAAGGGGATACTTGCTGACGCGTCGCTGCGAAGAGCTTTCTGATAGTTATCGGCGCTTTCGCCGAGCCCACGCCAGCCCTCCGGCTGCTCCCATTGCAACGATACTCAGCGCTGCCGGGCCCACATCGGTCATCTGAGGAGCGGGTGGAATTTGTACGGAGACCGGTGCGTAGGGCGATGGCTGAACAGGAATCGCTGATGCTGGGGGAAACGATGGATTGAGAATGGAAGAAGCGGATCCCTGAATGATTGTGGGGACGAGAACTTGCGCCCACGCTCCTGCAGGGATAAATGGGGCAGTCGGCTGGAGTGGATTGTAGGAAGGTTCTGATGAAGAAGCAGTAGAGGAGGACAAGAGGGAAGAAAGAGAGCTCATGGCCACTCCGCGCAGAGAGCTTAAAGAGGAACTGCGAACAGATCGTGTCAGACTGCGAGAGGAGGCACTCATGCTTACGGTTGCAGAGGCCGACTGCCCTTCTTCTTTCTGACAGTGATTGCTGCAGCCATCGCCATTCACCAGATTGTTGTCGTCGCATTCCTCTCCCATCTGGATCTTGCCATCTGCACAGAATTCGCTGTAGCACTGAGCATTGCAGCCGTCTCCATTTTTGGTGTTCCCGTCTTCGCATTGTTCCTTAGTATCTTTGATACCGTCTCCGCAGTAGGGGAAATGGCAATCAAAGCGGCAGCGATTGGGTATATTGGCATTCTGGCTACCTGCATCACATTCTTCACCCGAGTCGATGATGGCATTTCCGCAGATATCCGTAAGACGGAGCAAGAGCTCCCGTTGACATGAAACATTGCAGCCATCATCGCTCGAAGAGTTTCCGTCATCGCATTCTTCGTTGGCATCCTGAATACGGTCTCCACACCGAGGAAGCAGACAGGTGACACGGCACTGATCGGGAACATTGGCATTCTGGTTACCGGAATCACACTCTTCCCCGGGATCTTTTCGTCCATTGCCGCAACGTGGTGCGGTTGGCTCGGGAGGAAGTTCCTCGGAGCAAGAGAATGTACATCCGTCACCATCTGTCACATTCCCATCATCACATTCCTCATTGGAATCCACGACGTTGTCTCCGCAGCTGGGAAGCCGGCACGTACTTCGACAGCGGTTGGGATCAGTATCGGAATTTGCGGTCCCCGTATCGCACGTTTCTCCGCGATCGGGGTCGATGACTCCGTCGCCGCAGGAGGGTAGTCGGCAATTGGTGCGACAGGCATTGGGTGTATTGCCGTTGCGAGATCCGTCATCACATTGCTCCTGGGATTTAGAATCGATGACAGTATCTCCGCACCGCGGGAGGGTACAATCCAATCGGCAGGCATCGGGGGATTCATCGGAATTTAGCGGACCGTCGTCACATTTTTCCGGTGATTCAATAATTTCGTTTCCGCAAATATGGCTCTGTGCGCAGATTTCGCATGAGACTTGATTACCACAGAGGTTTTTCCAATTGTACTTTAGATGCAATGTTCCGCTATATGGAGCATCAAAGATCGGCTTTGCCTGTTGAACGGTCATTTGTTCCAGGCTCATAAGACGCTCCATGAACGAAGCAAACTCTTGGGGGGTGGCTTCCTTCTGATAGGTATAGACCTCATCTAAACAGCAGTAGACCAGCTTCTTACCTGTGACGGGGTCAGGTTTGACCTTCTCACAAAGGCCGGGTTCCACTCCAATCACTTCATCGAGGCCACCGTTCCCTGTGGTTGTCGTTGCAGAAGAGACAGCGATTACCGATGAACTTGCAATAGAAACGATGGATGACGCTTCTGCAGATGAAATGGTCAGTGATGAGAGCGAAGAAGCCTCTGAGGACGTTGCAGAACTCTGCGCTGCTGATGATGATTCTTGTGTCTCTGCCGAGGAAGTATCTTCTGCTGCGCTGGATGCACTTTCGATGCCGGATGATGTTTCTTCTGTTACCTGAGCCGGTAAGAAGAACTTTCCCCTTGGGTTTTGCATGAGCAGAAACAACGCACAGCAGAGCAGGAATGCAGGGAGCGCGGATCGCCGAGCGAGGGAAGAAATAGTGGACATGAAGGTGGAAATCGCAACAGGTTCAGCGCTTCCTCCTTCGACGCATCCATGAGAAGCCCGCAGCGGCTCCTGCGGCCATGATCGCGACGGAGGCAGGGCCGGTTTGTCCGGGAATCGCTCGAGCGGTCGAGAGGGAGTAAGCGCGCAGAGTAGCCAATGTTTTTCCTGTGAGTCCGTTCCACTCACTCTTGCAGTACGCGGAGCACCCATCTCCATTCAGGAGATTGCCATCATCGCACTCCTCGTTGCATCCGCGCTTGTTGTCTCCACAGCGATTGGGGAGTGTGAAGCAGCAGTCCGCGCCATCACACTTCCAGCCTGGTTCCAGCCTGCAGGAGGCCGAGCAGCCGTCTTTGGAAACGCTATTGCCATCGTCACATTGCTCGCTGCAGCCCAAGATTTTGTCGCCGCATGTTGTGGGTCCAACGAAGCAGCAGAACTTTCCTGTGCACTTCCAACCTGGCTCCAGGTTACAAGAGGCATTGCACCCATCGCCGATCTTTGAATTACCGTCGTCACATTCCTCTTCGCATCCTTGCAGGCCGTCTCCACAAACGGTGCGATCTGCGTAGCAGCAGACCATACCCGTACACTTCCAGCCTGGTTCCAGTCGGCACTGTTGATTGCAACCGTCACCCGCAAGTTTATTGCCGTCATCGCACTGTTCCTTGCATCCGTGAATACCGTCTCCGCAACTGGTCATTCCGCCGTAGCAGCACAGGCTTGGGCTGCCGCTACAGTTCCAGTTGGTCTCTATGCGGCAAGAGGCATTGCATCCATCTCCAATAACCAGATTGCCATCATCACATTTTTCATTGACCTCCACGAAGCCATTCCCGCATTCAGCTCCTCCCAAAGAGCCTGCTGATCCGGCGGATCCAGGAACTCCGGACTCTCGCAAGCAGAAGCGATCACAGCCGTCGCCGTTCTTCAGATTACCATCATCGCATTGCTCGCCGCTATCAGAGATACGATCTCCACAGCGCGGCAGAGAACAATCCAGGCGGCACAGGGCATCCGGGCGATCAGAATTGAGTTGGGGCCCCGCATCGCACTGCTCTCCGACATCTTGAAGGCCATTGCCGCAGAAAGGCAGGGTGAAGCGGCAGTTCTTACCACAGCTGTAGGGAATTTCCTGAGAGCCGACCAAGGGAATTGAAGGCTCGCACTGCTCATTGAGTGCCTTTTGGACAATACCATCGCCGCAGGAGCCTGATTCCAGGAAACATGTGGCAGAGCACCCATCAAAGTCGCGCCGATTGCCGTCATCACATTCCTCACCGGATTCCAATTTAGCGTTTCCGCACTCCGTCGTACCGATGACAATAGTCGTTTCTATTCGGCATGAGCTGGAGCAGCCGTCACCAGAGATGGAATTTCCGTCGTCGCATTGCTCCGATGCTCCTTCTTTGATTCCATTTCCGCAAATCGCCTGTATGACCTCTTCTCTTCGGCAGGAAGCATTGCACCCGTCTCCGATCATCTGGTTGCCGTCATCACACTCCTCTCCGGATTCCACAAGGCTATTGCCGCAGCGTGCTCCGGTGGGAGAAGAGCTGACGGGGGGGCGTTGTTCCAGACGGCAATCTGAGGAACAGCCATCGTCGTTGATCAGGTTGCGATCGTCACACTGCTCGGGGGGCTCCAGAATTCCGTTTCCACAGAAGGCGATGCTGGTTTCTCGAATACAGGAACCGGAGCAGCCGTCTCCGTTGATCAGATTGCCGTCATCGCATTGCTCCGGAGATTCCACACGTCCGTTTCCGCAGACACGATCGGGGTTGTCATTTTCGCGCTTGCAGTAGCGATCGCAGCCGTCTCCGTTGATCAGATTGCCGTCATCACACTCTTCACCGGTGTTCTGTACGCCGTTTCCGCAGAAGATAGGTGTGGAGATTGTGGAGGAGAAATGGGAGGTGGCAGCAGAGGAACGCGAGCTGCTGCTGCCTGCGAACTTACAGCGATCCGTACAGGCAACATTGAAGGAAGTGAAATAATCACAGGCGAATCCTTCAACACAGTCTGCGTCAATGGAACAGAACGCTGTAGGCTTACCGACACAGATCCCCCCCGTACAGGGGCCGCGAGTCGCAGAGCAATCGGCATTCTTTGTACAGCGCGTTCCTGCCTTATCACCAGAGACACAGGCACTGCCGTTATCGCAGTCCTCTCCGACCTCTATGAGTCCGTTGCCGCAGTTGAGTGGACGGGCGGAGGTAGAGGAGGAACGTCCTGATGATGCCCCCGGCCGCTTGCAGGAGGTAGTACAAGTGAGATCTGTCTGTACGGAATACACGCAGGAGTATTCCTCTACGCAGTCTTGATCGTTCCCGCAGAAGGCGGATGGTTTATTGGCGCATGTTCCACTGATACACGGACCCCGATCCATGGAACAGGCTCCGTTATCCGCACAAGCCTGGCCAATCTTATCGCCCGCACCGCAGATGCTGCCGTTGTCGCAATCCTCGCCTATTTCGATGAGAGCATTGCCGCATCGTTTTGTGTGGCTGGCGGTAGAACTTCTGGAGGAAGAAGAACGCGGGCAGGCACTGCAATCACGGCATTTTCCGTTCAGTAAGGTGCCTTTGGAACAGAAGAACTGCTGCGTCTCTGAATCGAATGTCGGATCGGTGTAGGTACAGCAATCGCGCACGCTGCTGCTCCTTCCGGATCCCTGGGATCCGCCGGAACTTGAGGATCCGGCATTCTTGCATTGACTGGTGCAAGAGTGATTGGCTTGGACATTGTAGACACAGGGGAATTGTTCTGTGCACTCCAGATCATTGGAGCAGAAGACACCCTGCTTTCCGGCGCATGTTCCATTGGGCGTACATGGCCCGCGGGAGGCAGAGCAGTACGAAGGATCCGCGCAGGCTTGCCCTACGCGATCACCCGTGCCGCAGATGCTGCCGTTGTCACAATCTTCATTCAGCTCAATGAGCCCGTTGCCACAGCGTTTAACACTGATAATCACAGAAGATTGTGACTTGAAGGAGCTGGAAGAACCAGGTCGCTTGCACTGTGCGGTGCAGGTGCGATCTTCTTGAACGTTGTATACACAGGGGAATTGCTCCACACAGTCCTGATCAATCGCACAGAAAATAGAGGGTTTTCCTGCACATGTCCCGTTGGTGCAGGGGCCTCGAGATACCGCACATGCGGAAGGATCGGCACAGGCTTTTCCGGTATTTTCGCCAGAGCCGCAGATGCTCCCGTTATCGCAGTCTTCACCAAGTTCGATACGGCTGTTTCCACATTTTTTTCCGCCGTCTGATGCCGTGGACGATCGCGATGAACTGACCACCACGACTCTGCACTGTGCAGTGCAGGTGGGATCGATACGCGAATTGTAGACGCAGCGGAACAGATCCACGCAGTCCCAGTCGCCAAAGCAGGGGATACCATCGGAGCACCAACCATCCGTGCACTGCCCATTTGCTTCAAAGCAATCTGCATTGGAATTACACACTTCATATTGCCGAGGGCCCAGTTCGCACATGCCGCCGTTATCACATTGCTCACCCAGATCGATGCGCGCATTGCCGCAGCTTGCGGAGCGGGAGGAGGAGGATCCGCGGGAACATGCCGACCCGCGACAGGAAGAGACGGAAGAAAGCGAGGAAGAGGAACTTGCGCGCTTGCACTGCAGCGAACAGGTCAGATCCGCATTCACGTTATAAACACAGGGGAATTGCTCGATACAATCAGCGTCACTTCCACAGAAGACTGCGGGCTTTTCGGCGCAGGTTCCATTCTCCGTGCAGGGCCCTCTGGAGGCAGAGCAGTACGAAGGATCTGCGCAAGCCTCCCCAACGTGATCTCCGGCACCGCAGAAGCTTCCGTTATCACAATCTTCGCCAAGCTCGATCAAGGCGTTACCGCAGCGTTTTATGTGGCTGGCGGCAGAAGATGAGCGGGACGAGGGATTGGAGCGTGATGTGGTGGCAGAGGTTACTGCGGAAGAAGACCCACCCGTACGCTTGCACTGCGTGGAACACGTGGTATCGACTGTTACGTTGTAGACGCAGGGGAATTGCTCAACGCAATCGCTGTCTTCAGTGCAGAAGGCAGCGGGCTTTCCTCTGCAGTGCCCGCCTTCGCACGGTCCTCGGGTAGAGGAGCATACGGAAGGATCCGGACAGGCTTCTCCTGCATGGTCGCCGGCGCCGCAGATGCTGCCGTTGTCACATTGCTCAGGGAGTTCGATGAGTCCATTTCCACATGCTGCGGAGGGATGGAGCGAAGAAGCGGAACTTGAACGCTTGCACTGTTTACAGTTGGGATCCTTGATAGTGTTATAAACGCAGCGGAACAGATCCACACAGTCCCAGTCGCCAAAACAGGGGACGCCATCGGAACACCAGCCCTCTTTGCACTCTCCGTTAGCCTCGAAACAGTCCGCATTCGAGAAGCATTCTAAGGATTGGCGTGGTCCAAGTTCACACATACTGCCGTTATCGCATTGCTCGCCCATATCAATGCGCGCATTGCCGCAGCTTGCGGAGCGGGAAGAGGATGAGCCACGAGAACAGTTCGGGCCACTGCAAGATGTCGTTTCAGAAGATTGAGTGACTGAAATAGTCGAAGAGGCTCCGGAGGATGGAGGAACAGAAATTGCAGATGAAGCTCCGGAAGTGGGGCGAGATGAGTTCGTCCCGCAATTCGCATTGCTGGTACAGGTGTTGTTCCCTCCACCAAGGATCGATGTACAGGTTTCTCCCACGCAGGCCAAGTGGGTAGCTTCCGTACATTCGTCATCAGAGGCACAGCGGATCGGACCTGATCCGCCCAGCTGAGCGCAAGCGTTATTTAGGCAGACCGGATGGGGTTCGGCACACCCAATCGCCGGATCGCAGGAATTGGCTCCCGGACCTGTGACGGTAACACACGCATCGCCTTGGCAAGCCAAATGTTCATAAATTCCGCAGTCCATGTCCGTATCGCAGCGATCTGCTCCTCCCCCTTGAACACTGGCGCAGGTATTGCCCACGCAGGCCAGATGGCTGGCAGGGGACGAGGATTGCCTGGAAGAAGAGGGCTGGCGAGAAGAGGAGGGGATACCGGACGAAGGAGTTGCCGAGGTACGCGTAGAGGAAGAACGACCGGACGAAGAAGAGGAGGATTTGGAGGAACTGGAACCGCTCTTGGATGAAGAAGAACCGGAACATGCTTGTGACGAGCTCGAAGAGGCAAATTTACATAATTTGGTACAACCTTGGTCTAAGGCAACATTGTAAACACAGTTGAACTCCTCTACACATTCCGCATCATTGGAGCAGAAGACAGAAGGCTTTCCGGAACATCTTCCATCAACACATGTTCCGCGGGCAGCTGAGCACAAAGAAGGATCTGGGCAGTCATCTCCGGCATGGTCGCCGGCACCGCAGATACTGCCGTTGTCGCAATCCTCATTCAGATTGATGAGCCCGTTTCCGCAGGTTTTGCGGCTTACTGCGGAGGATGAGGAGGAATGCGGACAGGCGGAGCAATCACGACAGATGGATCCTCCATTGGCTGCGGGCAGTGAAGCAGAGGAGCTGACGGCATTCTCTGAGATCAAATCTCCTCTGGCGCAGTACCACGAGCCCGTCTCGGCATTGAAGATGGGCGAAGCATAGGTGCAGCATTCACGCGTGCTGGACGAAGAGGCGGAGGACTTGCGCTGACATTTGTCCGTACAGGTGGGATCTTGAGCAACATTGAAGACACAAGAGAACTCTTCGACGCACTCTTCATCGTAAGCACAGAAAACGGAAGGCTTATCGGCACAAGTACCGTCGGACGTACAGGCCCCGCGCGGAACTGCACAATCGCCGGCGGTGGCACAGTTATCACCTGCGTTATCTCCCGCACCGCAGATGCTGCCGTTATCGCAGACCTCACCCAAATTGATGAGCCCGTTGCCGCAGAGCTTGCGACTGGAGGCCGAGGATGAGCGCGGAGAAGAAGAGGAAGAAGAAGGCGGGGAGGAGGAGACGCGGGAAGAGCTGCTGTAACAGGCCGAGCAATCACGGCAGACACCATCGACTATTTCGCCTCTTGCGCAGGACCATGTGCCAGTGGCTGCGTTATAGATAGGAGCGGAATACGTACAGCACTCACGCACGCTGCTGCTCCTGCTGGAGGAAGAGGAGGAAGCTCTCTTGCAGGAACTTGTGCATGTGGGGTCAGCCGCAGTATCGAAAACACAAGAGAACTCTTCCGTGCAATCCGCGTTTGCGGAGCAGGTGGCCGAGGGATTGTTTTGGCATTTGCCGTCAGAGCAGGTATCTGTGACGGCGCAGTCCGCATTACCCGCACAGGTAGCTCCTGCATTTGCCCCTCCGCCGCAGATACTGCCGTTGTCGCAATCTTCACCCAGATTGATGAGCGCGTTGCCGCAGAGTTTGCGACTGGAAACGGAGGAACGGGAAGAACTGACGCTGCTGCTGCGGATGATCTTGCAGGAGGAATTGCAGGAAGGATTTTTGGAAGCGTTGTAACTGCAATCATACATATCCATGCAGTCGTAATCGCTGAAGCAGGGGAAATCATCGCCGCAGTAGCCACCCTTACAGGTACTGCGCTGGAAGTAGCACTCTGCGTTGACAAAGCACACCGTTCCGGCACTGGGACCTGCTTCGCAGGCACTGCCGTTATCGCAGTCTTCACCCGGATCGATGTATCCGTTGCCGCAGTCTTTGGGGCGTGAGGCTATTGAGGAGCGTGAGGAAGCGACAGAAGAAGAGGAATGTGAGCTTACAGAGGAGATATGCGAAGATGAAGAAGAGCGCAACGACGACGAACGTGAGGACGAAGCGCGGATGCATCCGTAGGTACAGGAGGCATGGACTCCGGGGGTCTGGAGCGGGCAGCTTAAGCAGGTGGTCGGGCAGGCGCCTGCAGGGGGTGTTGTTGAACAAGGGGGATAGCACACACCACCGATCAGTCCGTTGGGTGGCGGACACGTGGACGTGGGCGGCACCGGAGGATTAGGCGGATCCGGAGGATCGTTGGGGGGGTTCGGCGGATTATTGGGTGGATTAGGAGGAACTACGGGAGGGCCTCCTCCGCCACCTCCTCCGGGGGGCTGCGGCGGGGGAACTGGCGGGGGAGGGACATCCTCATCATCACCCTTGTTTTTACAGTTGATCGTACAGTCGCTGTCGGGTTTGCCATTCCTCTCTTTTCCTTCATCGCATTCTTCACCTCTATCCGGTCGGCCGTTGCCGCAGGGCTTTGGCGTGCAGGAGACTTTTTTACATGCATCATCGTCATCGCTTCCGCAGGCCTCGCCGCCCGGAGCCAGCAGAGCCTTCCAATCAGCATGAAGAGGATCATTTTCTTTACAGGCCTGGAGAATAGCAGCAGGAATATTGGGGCCCTTTATATTATTTTTGATAATGACACTCGGCGCGAACCCAGGAGCATCTGCAGGACGCGCGTGGAGCGGATTCCCCCAATCACACGCTTCTCCATCTTGCACGACGCCATCGCCGCACTCTATAAGATCGATTTTATTACAGTCCGTATCGCAGGCCTTGTCTTTCCCTTTTCCGTCAGCAATTGCCTCCTTCCACACTTGATTGAGCGCAGGGTCGCGAGGGTTTGCGTTATAGGCATTGATAAACTGTACGGGAACATTCGGAACAGCTTGGCAGGCGCCGCCCGCGACTATTCTTCCATCCACGCATCCATCTGGTGCCGCTGCAATATCGACCGGAGCGCCAACCTTGGCTTCTCCATTATCGCACTCTTCACCAGGCTCAACCTTCCCATTGCCGCAAGGATTCCCTCCGCAGGCACTGCCAGAAGCTCCGCCCGAATTTTTGCATTGGTTCTGCGCCGCACTATCTTCCGTAGCACCCTTGGTTTTTTTAAGATACCACTTACCCGGTTGGAGCGGGGGGAGGACATCCTCACAGGTATCTCGTGCCACTTTATTATCTGAACAATCTTGCCTGGGGCTGGTTGTTTGATTGCAGCAATACCCGGCGATCTCGGGATTTTCGCAGAGGACATAGAAGGCAAGCGCGGATGAGGACTGCGACGATCCTGAGGAACCTGAAGAATCGGAGGAGCCGCCACTACTTCCTCCGGAGTTGTCCGATGAATTGCTCCCCGAGCTGTCGGAATCTTCTGAGCCTCCGCTGCTACCACCGGAGCCCCCCGATCCTGCGCTCCCTCCATTACAGGTACATTCGCCCATCCCGTCACATGTTGCATTTGTTTTGCATCGAGTGCCCTCGGGCGCATAACATGATTTTTTGGTAGAATTTTCAATCATATTAGGGGGACAGGCATCCTCAATATTTTTCAATACCATGCATTCATCAGGGAGCTTTTCATCCACAGAACATGCACTTCCAGAAGAATCGCTCCCCTCACTTCCTCCGCTACTTCCGTCGGAACCGTTGGAGCCGGCGGAGGAGGTGTTGTTCATACATTCAGCTTTCTTTGCATTGAAATAATCCTCATCTCCAGCTGGGAATTCTGCAACGAAATTCAAATCAGGATGATCATTATGATAATCCTTACATGAATTTCCTTGCCACAGCTCAGCAGAGATGGTTGTGTAATCGGGAGGGCCAAACCATCTGGTGCCATTCGTATATTCCATACAGCAATACTTGCCTCCTTCCGATGAATTGCTCCCTGAGCTGTCGGAATCTTCTGAGCCTCCGCTGCTGCCTCCAGAACCGTTGGAGCCGGCGGAGGAGCGATTAGAACTGGGCGAACATATCGCAGGGTCTGGAATGCATTCTATATACAATATGTGCGTAATCGGTAGACAGGGACCCAGGCCAATACAGCGATTGAGAGTACAGCGATGAGGTGGATCATTGCATGTACTACATAGGGCACATCTGTTGTTGGCTGAGCTGCTCCCTCCGCTTCCGTCTGAACCGCCAGAACCTCCCGATCCGCCGGAGCTGTTGTTGGTGACTGTATTACAGAAAGTTGAGCAGGTAGAGCCTATGGGGCCGTGAGCTCGAGTGCCACAAGAAGCAAGTGTTATTATAGAGCAGCTTCTCGCAGTCGGATTTATACAACAATTTACCATTGTAGGAGCTGAAGATCCTCCGTTACTCGCGCCCGATCCGTTGCTTCCGCCGGAACCGCGCGAACCTCCTGATCCGCCGGATCCTCCGCTCCCTCCGGACCCCCCCGAGCCTCTACTGCCACCGCTACTCCCGCCCGATCCTCCCGTGGAACCGGTACTGCCTGCGGAACTACTAGGGTGAACGATGAGATTACATGCATCGCAGGACATTGACTGACAATTGACCCTGAAAGTCTGCTCGGTGGGCGGATCACCTGTATCATCAAAGAGCTCCATAAATGCGGTCAATGCTGCAATGGCTGCCATGCGATCGGCTCCTGGAGCCGCCGTATCTACTGCACTTAGGAGCTGACGTTGATTTGCAGCACAACAGTACACCGGCGTGCTCGCCGGATCGCCTCCGTAGCTAGATACGGCAGCTGCATCACATCCGCACAGATATTCCGGGGTTGTAGGAGGGCAATTGGGATCTGTCACATTTTTTATTTCCTCGGGGATTGCAGTAGCAAGAAACGTCATCTGCCTCAGTGGACCCTTGGAGACCCTCAACGATAAATTCTGCTGCAGCACGATCGCCAGAACGAGTCCCAAAACAATTCCTACGGTGATGCGACCCAGCAATCGTTGCATAATTATCGCAAATCCTACCATTGAGTCTTTGTGTTCTGCACATGAGTTTCCTTGCATCGCCGCGATTCGATTGCGCACTAATGAATTTGTGCTCACACAAGCTGAAAATGTTGAGTGGTCATGAGTCAAAAATTGCGTCAAGCTGCTCCCGCTTTGCAGCGCGCAAAAAATTCCTCTAGTCTTACAGACACTATGATGGAATCACACGATCGAACCAAGGTCTGGGTTTTAGTCGCACTGTGTCTGTTCCTGGTCATTGGCGGGTACTTTGTGACCAATTGGCTCATCTCTCCCCGCCCCGTTTTCCGAGGTGCGGCCCCCGATCAGCCCGAAGTCCCGCTTCTGGCTCCGGTCGCACAACCCGCCATTCAAGAATATAAGGAGATTGCACAATATACGCAGGGCAAACCCCTACCTGAGTCTCCTTCTTATGATGTTTATTTTGATGCAAGAGATCCGGATGAACATGTGCGTGGCAATCCGAATACCCCTGTGCGCATGGTGGAGTATGCGGGACTCTCCAGCGTCTATACGCAGGTTATTCAAGAACAGCTCGTTTCTTTTCTGGAGCAGAACAAAGATCGCATGCATTGGGTGTTCCGCAACTATCCTAAGACCGATAATTCAAATGATTATCGATCCGCATTGGCTGCCGAATGTCTGAATGCGCAATTAGGGAATGATGTTTACTGGCGTTATTTAGATACACTTCTCTATAGCATAGGATCTCAGTATCCCTTAAATGATCTGCTGACGAAGGCAGGTTCATTGGGAGCCGATACGGCCGCCTTGCAAACTTGCATAGAGAATAAAGAGTTTATGAACCATATTCTTGATGATAAACGTACGGCGAATATTGATTCTAAAATATTTGTGCAGCCTGCGTTTGTTTTCTATAACCTCAAATCGCATGAAATGCGCATCGTGGAGGGCATCAACACCATGGAGTATATGCAGGCGGTATTAGATGAGGTGGCAAAAGTGAGGTGAGGTAAAAGAATAAAAATCGCACCCGCTGCGCATTAATCTTTGCTACCCTTTATACGATGAAGCTCCTTTCACATTTCGCTCAAAATCGCATCCTTGGCGGGGCAGCCGTCTTGGCAGTAACGCAGTTCGGCGCATCCGTCGTGGGGCTGATCCGTGATCGCGCGCTCACGCAGACCTTCCCCGGATTGCGTACTGTGGATGTCTACATTGCGTCTTTCCGTCCCAGTGATCTGCTCTTTCAGATCTTTATCATGGCGGGATTCTCTGTGGCGTTGGTTCCGCTGCTAGCACGCTACCACGTGGAGCGTGATGAACGCGAAATGGAACGATTACTCAATGGCGTTCTCTTTGTCTCTTCCATCGGATTCGGTGTCATTGGCCTCACGCTCACCGCGCTCATGCCGTGGCTGGCCGCGTATCTTACGCAGTTCACGGGGGAAGATCTTGCTCTCTACATACAATTTGCGCGTTTGGCGCTGCTGACCAACTTCCTTTTTGTTTTCGCGAATGCCTATGGCCAGTATCTGCTCACGGTACAACGCTATTGGGTCTACGGACTGGCTCCGATCCTCTACACCGTGGGCACTATCGCAGGAACGTACTGGCTCACGCCCTTCTACGGTCAATATGGACCCATGCTCGGGACGGTGGGCGGAGCGATCATCTGCGTATTGACACGCTTGATGGCCCTTCTGGTTCGCGGGTACCGACCGCGCATCACACCGTGGCACGCGGATATAGGAGAACTGGGGCTTATGATGCTTCCGCGGATGATTGCGTTGGCCATGCTGTACGTGGAGCTCTTGGTGTTTGACGCCATAGCCTCCGGTATGCCGGCTGGATCGGTAACGGTGAACGCCTATACCCGTAACTTCCAATCGGTGGTGCTCGGGGTCTCTGGAATGGCGCTCTCTCTTTCAATCTTCTCGCTATTGAGCCAGGCGGCCGCCAAAAAAGAGTGGAGTCGCTATGGTATTTACCTGCGCAAAGGCATCCTTTATCTCTTGGCTCTTACGATCCCGGGGGGCATTGCTCTGGTGCTTCTCTCTCCTGTGGCTGTCTGGTTGGTGCACTTAGAGTCGCAAGAGAGCCTCTTCACGCTCTGTCTTTTGCTCTATGCACTCAGTATTCCGTTTGAGAGTCTCAATCACCTGTTTGCCCGAGCGTTCTTTGCGCTCAAAGATACGACTCGCCCGGCGATCTTTAATGTGTTCAATGCCGTAGTGGCGGTTACGATCGCGTGGTTCTTTGCGCCGCGCCTGGGCGTACTCAGTTTGCCACTCGGCTTTACCATCGGACATGTTGTCCAAATGGCAGGATTAGCGGTGATGCTGCCTAAGAAGCCGGAAGCGTGATGTAACTGTTCATTTTGATTGTCGCAATGCAAAAAAGCGGATCCTGCGACAAGAGATCGTTGCCTACATCTGGATGACAAAGGTCTTTAGGTACTCCTCATCCACGTCACCGGCCTGCACATCCTCAATCCGTGCTCCTGTCGGACCGGCGTTGCACCATTCTTCGAACGCTTGAATATCATTCAACCTACCTTCAACGTGCATTTCAACGGAACCATCATCATTGTTGCGTACCCAGCCGGCTAATCTGAGAGCTTCCGCCTTCGCCTTAGCCTGTGCACGAAAGAACACACCCTGGACGAAGCCGGTGATTTGAATATGACGAGCAGGCATGCAAGAACATATCATCTCTTCTTCACTTGCGTGAAGCCCAGTTCGATCCTTCGGATGCGCTCAGGATCTCGGTGGAAGATACTTGGTGAATGGATCATTTCTTCTTCACTTGTGTAAAGTCCAGTTCGACCGGGGTTTCGCGATCGAAGATGAGTACCATCACGGTGAGCTTGCCTTTGTTCACATCCACAGCCGAAACCGAGGCCTCATAGTTTTTAAAGGGGCCGTCTATGATCACCACAAGGTCGCCGATCTGGAAGTCCGACTTGAATTTAGCCTCCTGTTCGCCGACTCTGCGCTCGATCACACCGAATTCCTCTGGCGTGACTGGCACGGGAATGTTGCCGGATCCCACGAAACCGGTGACGTTTGGGGTATTGCGCACGAGGTACCAGCTCTCATCGGTCACGATCATGTCCACCAAGACATAACCGGGAAAAAGTTTTCGCTCTTCTTCCACCGCTTCTCCTTTTTTGAAGGTCAGCTGTTTTTCTTTGGGGACGCGCACATCCAGTACGTAATCCTGCATTCCAAAGGATTCCACTCTCTGAAGGATTGCCTGGCGAACGGCATCTTCATAACCTGCGTAGGTGTGTACCACGTACCAGTTACGACCGGCATTGGGATCTTGTTTGCCCATTTCTTAGGGGGTAGGGGTAGGGTGAAGGTTTAGGACAGATGAGGTCAGATGCAGTACTCCTTTACGCTGCGAATACACAATGAATCACGTGAAGGAGAGGAGTAGCGTCACCAGACGCGATAATAGGAAATCCACAACACCAAAGACCACAGACGTCACAAAGACAAAGGCGATGACAATTATGGAGAGACGTACCGCCTGATGACGCGTGGGCCAACGAACCTGATGCAGTTCCTCTATAGCGCCGTTGATGTAGGCAGTCACATTTTTAAACATAGTTTTCTCCTTGTAGAAAAACCCCTCCCGGGGCCGTAAGTACAGTTTAGCCTATCCCTATTGGGTTGCAAGTGCATTTTGGGATATTTGGTCGGGGGATGATCAGGGTGCAGCTATCTGATTAATGATCAGTTGCCCACTGATACGGCGCTACTTCGTTAATCCATAATCGGGAGCTTCCATGGCATGTGCTTTGCTCAGTGGTAAGGCCACCAACCACACGCGTCCTTTAATGTCCACCTGCGGAACAAAGGGAATGGGCTCATTATTGGCATCGCGGAATGCGCGGGAATCCAGACTGCCAAGACGGTTATCACCCAGAAGGAAGAAGAAGTTCTGTGGTACGCGGTAACGCTTTTCTTCACCGCTGCCGGCGGCACCTGTGTAGGTATGATCTCGATTGCGGTCATTGAGGTAGGGCTCTGAAAGCTTGGATTCTTTTCCTTGCGCATCGACCCTTACGAATACATCGCCATCGCGGATAATGACTTCATCCCCGGGCAGGCCGATGATGCGCTTGACGTAGAACTTGCCATGATCGGCATTGGGAGGTCGAAAGACAACCACATCACCGCGCTTGGGGTTCCCCAGGAAGTACGCGAGCTTGTTAATGATGATGTACTGTCGGTTCTCCAGGGTATCTATCATAGAATTGCCTTCCACCTGAAAAGGAGAGACCAAGAACGTCCGGATGCCGGCCACCACCGCCACAATGATCACAATGTTCAGCAGAACATCGAAGAAGTGATACCACAGGGTGACGGGTTTCTTGTTCATCCCAGTTACTATAAACGAGCACAGACATCTTGGGTAGAGTGGCTCTTTTTGCCTCACCCCTTCCCCCCTCTCCGGTTGGCATTGGTCGGCACGGAGAGGGGTTGGGGGGTGAGGAAAGGTTTCTGCTACACTGCCTCTGTGCAGCAATTCTTCGCTCGACTGAATCAGAGGCTGTTTAAGAAACATTTGGAAGATGATGAGGTTGTGCTCCTCTACGTCCACACGCACTGGAGACTGGGAATGATGCGTCTATTCTGGCCCAGTGTCGCATTCGTTGTTTCATGGTCGTTTTTGGTCGTCGCTCCGTTCCTGATGATCTTTTATATCGTAGCTGTGGCCAGCATGCTCTCTTTGGTTTGGTGGGCGCGCAACTTTCTGGATTACTATCTGGATGCGTGGTTGATCACCAATCAGGCGATTATTGATGTCCAATGGCACGGATGGTTCCATCGCAGCGCCACCAAGATCCTCTATTCCGATATTCAGGGTGTCACCTATGAGACCAAGGGAATCAGCGGAACGCTTTTTCAATTCGGTACGATCTCAGTGGAGAAGGTCTCCACCGGTTCTACGGTCTCTATGGAGAATGTGAGTAAGCCTCGGCTGATTGCCACGGCGATCCTTCAAAATATGGAGCAGTACCTTCATAGCAAGAATATTAAGGACGCAAAGCATATTCAGGAATTACTCTCCAGTGTGGTGAGCAGAGAGCTCTCTTTAAACGAACTCAAGTCCAAGAAATTTTCCGTCAAACACTGAACGTATGCAGTGGTTTTTGCTCCTCATCGGACTTGGAATCATCAGCTTGCTTTATGTAATTTTGGCGGTGCGGCGCCGGAATACTAAAATCCCTTTTCTAGTCAGGTCTAAACTCTTGGAACGCTGGGAAGAGGCTATAGAGGTTCCTGATGTATCTCGCCGTGTTTTAGAGGCGGAGAAAGTTTGTGATGCCGTACTCAAGGCGTTGGGTTACCAGGGAACATTTGCAGAGAAGTTGCAGGTCGCAGGACCGCGCCTGACACACGTAGAGGAGTTGTGGAGCGCGCACAAACTGCGCAACCGGATCGCTCATGAGCTCAATTGTCGCGTTTCCGATACGGAAAGCAGGAGAGCGGTGCAGGCGTTCGCCTCGTTGATTCATCAATTCCTCGCATAAGGGTCCGAATCTACCTCTTGAGCTGTGAAATGAGGTGAGTAGCTTCCTGTAGGCAGTTTGCCATTCCTTCGACGATGCCGATCGTACTCCCATGGGTAAGCGTTATGATTGCCGGTTGATACACAGGCTTCGCACGTTGCGGGAGCCAAGGAATACATCTTCTCATTCTCTCCAGGCATGCATCCAACAGATTCGGTACCTGTTCACGATTGAGATCCGTTCCCACACAATCCTCACGGACAAATACAACCGGACTTCCACCGATTACAGAGAGAGACATTTCTCCGTTTTCTTTTCTGCGTACCGTATGCATTTTAACGTATTCTCCAGAGGAGAAAGAGATTCCCGACATTTCCATGACGAGCTCTTGGAATCGTTCTCCCTCTCGATACAGGCTCAGAGCGCTCATGCCAGATCTAACATTGTAAGTGGGATAACCATCCATGCCTTTGCGAGGAACGGTGACGATCTCGCACGCACCGGAGTTCAATATTCCCCCGCATGAACAAAATTGTTTGAATGGTCCTGGGGGTGGGTCTTCTAAACTGAAGCCGCAACTCTGCACTGTCTGTTCGAATATGATCGAAGCTTCCTTCAATTTCTGAAGTGCCTGAAGTGTTTCATTCAACCCGTATTTTTTGATTGTGTCGTGTTGTTCCATGGTTATGGGAGTAAGTAGTACACTGTACATTCAAAATAAATCATGTCAATTCTTCAGAAGCTGATGATATCTGAACCTCGGCTACACTGTGCTGTGATGAAGCCGTCACTCGTCATCGTCGGCCTTGGCAATCCGGGCGCAACATATGTCCACACACGGCATAACGCCGGATTCCGTACTGTTGAATCGCTTGCAGAGCGTTACGGTGCAGGGGAATGGAGCCCCAAGGCAAAGCTTCTTGCTGAGGTGAGTGAGGGGAAGATCGGAGAGGTTCCAGTCTTCTTTCTCAAGCCGCAGACATTCATGAACCGTTCGGGGGAAAGCGTGCGCAAGGCCATGGATTTCTACAAGCTCGATCCCACATTTCAGGTGCTGATTCTGAGTGACGATTGCGATATCTCACTCGGAGAAATTCGCTTCCGTCCCAATGGAGGCCCCGGTACGCATAACGGACTCAAGTCCATCGTGGAGCAGATCGGCGAGGGGTTCCCGCGCCTGCGCATCGGGCTCGGGGCCGCTCCGGCTGGTGCGGATCTGGCCAATTGGGTCTTAAGCGTGCCTCAGGAAGAAGAACGGACAAAGTTGGATGCGGCGTTGAAAGGTGATCTCGTGAAAAAGGTGGAGGAGTTTGTGTTGGGGCAATCTTCACCCTCGTCCAAGCAATAGCTTTCTGGTCAACTCACCTTCAGACGCTCCAATCGTTGCCGGAGATCGGTGACGATGCTCCGCACCGCATTGGTTTGCGCCTCTGCAAGTTGTCGTTGTTCTTCTTCTGACAGATCGATATTCCGGATCTTCCATCCCTCATCTCCTTCAGTAAGCGTCGATTTGGTTTTGCCCAGACAGCATGTGCAGATTGGGATGATTTCCACGCGTGACAGGCCAGTCATAGGAATCAATGCTTCCGTGGGGCGAATTTCGTAGATGTGATGATCTATCAGTAATGTGACTTTGTCTGGGGCCAATCCAAGAGCTTCAATAGCTTTTGTGAGGGCATTTTTTACGTTGATTCCTCGCAAAGCATCTTGGGTGATCTGGCGCGGATCGAACGCATCCACGCCGATGATGTGATCGATTCCCAATTGTGCACTCAGCATTGCCGTCACCTGAGCCGATTTCTCGTAGCGTTCACGCTGCAATCGAATTCTGTCTTGATCAGGATGTCTACGTTTGAGTTCCCCTGTACGCCTTTCCGCTAACTCCTGCGTATCAGAAAGCGATCCTTGCATCAGATCTTCCGGTTTCATATCCGAAAGGTGGTCCCCCATGGCCTGCTCCATGAGAACGGGGATCCTGCCTGCTGCACGCAGTGATTGCACTACGGATCGTAGGATTCCGACGTGCTGTTGCGCTCTCAACGGTCCCTTTGTGAAGGAATCGTACGCGTTCACAAACCTGTCGCGTCTGATCCTATCAACTTCTCCTAGTTGCTTACCTGCCCAATATGGGCAGATGAAACTTTCATTCACCGTGCCGTCCACTAGCACGGGAGTTTTTTCTTGCAGATCTCCTGCTTGTTCCAATGTTTCCAGAACCACCCTTCCTACTGCTGCATCTTTTGAAAGCGTTGCGGCGAGTTCCGTGACGTTTACGGAGGTTCCTGTTTGCCGCAGGGCTCCCACAATGGAGCGCATATAGGCGTTTTCTCCACGGTAGATTGCCGGCATTTCTATCTCAGTGCTCATAAGGTTATTTTAGATTACAAATAGCTTATGTCAAGTTTTGTGAATGACCTCTCCAGGCCAACCCTCTCCATTTCTACACCTGTAGAGGAGAGGGTCGGCGGAGTTAGACATGCTTTAGAATCCCAGCAGGAACCTTCTGCCCAGAAGTCCGCCTCCGGTCATTCCCGTGGAGATCAGAATCACCCACGTGAGGAGAGAAATATCTCCCTCAGACGAACCACGCTTTTTGGGTGACACCGGTTGCAGGAAGGCCGCTTTGTCCGTGGGAGTCTGTGTGAAGCGAGCCAGGAGTCCTGTCTGAGGCATGAAGCGAATAATCTGGACTTGCGCGGTATCACTGGCCGAGCCGTTCACCACGCGAGCGGTATTGCTCACCGATTGTCCATGTTGAAGGCCTGTGCTCAGGCGTACGCGGTAGTTGATCAGGCGCGAGGCATTGGCACCAAGAGTGCCTAATTCCCACGTGATCGTACCGTTACTGACTGTGCCGCCATCCGCGGATTCGACAGTCATGTCACTGGGGCTGAAGGTGTCTTCAATGACCACGGGGCCCACGGCGGTATTACTCTGATTTCTGACCATGATGGTGTAAGCGATGATACTGCCGGCTTGAGCCTCGGTGCGATCCGCCTGTTTATCGAGCGTAAGGATTGCTCCACTCGGCGGCGGAGGAGGGGGCGGAGGCAACTCTTCATCGCCCGTCACGAGCGTATTCTCGCTGTCCTGAGCGCTGCAAGCAAAGGCGTTGGTGCGGATGCGCGTTCCCTCGCGACCATCACGCACACGCACGGTTGTGGTGTACGTGGTGCTTGAATTCCCCGCAAGGGAGAGGCCCGTCCAGCGGATGGTGTTACCGGCATCGGTATTTCCGCCGTTGCTGGAGGAAAGTACATCCACGTTGCTATCCACAGTCTGCGTAAGCAGAACATTGTTCACCGTGTACGAGGAGTTATTTCGCAATTCGACCGTGTATGTGTACGTATCACCGCTGTCCACGGGATCCATGGAATCCGTGAGGTTTACCGTAAGGTTACATTCACTGCTGCTGCTTGAAGAGCTGCTGCTTGTTCCTATGGTGGTCTGATCCTGCGCCGTGGTCGTACCGACGAGCGCAATATTCGTGAGCACTGTTCCGTTACTGACGGAAGTGGGGACCGTCACGATGACGATCAGTGTCTTACTGGCACCGGCTGCCAGACTTGCGAGCGTCCATTTTACCGTGGATCCGGTAATCGTTCCGCCATCCGATGATGTCACATAGGTGACATTTCCAGGCAGGGCATCAGTCACGATCACGTTTGATGCAGCGTAAGCGGACGAATTGGTCACCGTGATCTGGTAGGTGAGCGATTCCCCCGGTTGTACGGAAGTCCGATTATCCGTCTTGCTAAGGGTCAAGGTCGGTTCGCAGTTCACCGGTGTGGTCACGACTTGGCTGGTGTTATTCGTGCTGACGGGATCCCCGGTGCTGGAGATCGTAGCCGTGTTCTGAATCGTGGTACCACAGGTCACTGTAGAGCTAACCGTGAAGCTGAGTGTGAAGGACTTGGATTGTCCAGGATTCAGCGAGGTAATAGTGCAGAGAACTGATGTTCCGGCACCGTTGAGCGTACATCCCGGTGATGCTGTGGCGTTGAATGTGAGCCCGCTGGGGATGACATCCGCAACAGACGCATTTGTGGCTGCCACTGTTCCCTGGTTTGTCACGGTAACGGTGTAACTCAGGGAACCTCCGGGCAGTACGCCGGTTTGCGTTGTGGATTTGATGATGGAGAGATCAGGACCCGTAGAGCCGCTCTGTACGGTGGTCACATCTTGTCCCGTGATTCCTGCGACGGAAGCGGTATTGGTGATCACCGTACCCTGGGTGGCGGTGGCACTAATCTGCGCTTGAAGCAGTAGGATCTTATATGACTGTGCCGGAATGGAGATGCCTGTCCAGGTTACAACTCCGCCGGAATGGGTTCCTCCGTCCGAAGCGGAACCAGCAACATAAGAGAGAATGGCGGGGAGTGTATCGGTGATGACAAGATTGGCGACGGGCGTCTGGCTGTTATTTGTAACAATCACGACGTAAGAGAGAAACTCTGCCGGAGCGGCAGTCGTGCGGTAATCCGATTTAACGATAGAAAGCTGCGGGGCTGAGTTCTGTACCGCGGTCGTATCCTGTGCCGTCTGACCTGCAACAGTTGCAGTGTTCGTGAGAACCGTTCCATTCGCAGCAGTACCACTCACCTGCACCTGTACGGTGAGCGTCTTGGTTGCTCCGGCAGTGATCGAAAGACCGTTCCAGGTCACAAGACCGCTCGCCTGTATTCCGCCATCGGTAGCACTGACGAATGTGACTTGGCTTGGGAGCGTATCCGTCACCGTCACGTTCGTGGCGTTCACCGTGGAGGTGTTGGTTACGGCAACCTGATACGTCAGCATTCCTCCCGGCTGGATCGTGGTCTGGTTATCCGTCTTCGTGATTGAGAAGGTGGGGCTGG